>CEUI01061726.1_pt1 | contig 33242 bp, 53 predicted proteins | sample 531411 | NCBI WGS metagenome assembly CEUI01 (sample SAMEA2622841, study PRJEB7988) | marine metagenome | isolation source: saline water (ENVO:00002010), including
ATGTATCATACCACTATCTAGGGGTGTTGGTGTTTGTTGTAGTTGTCCAGCATATCCATAACTACCTAAAGCACTTTTATAATCATCTAATACTTCTTTGCTAAATCTATCTTGCCAGAACAAACCATTTTCTTTATTGTAGAACTTCTCTAATGATTTTGGTTTTATATTACCATTCTCATTTGTTGCAGGTATACATATATGTTTGTAGTTTAGTCTTGTATTTGTTCCTAACAAAAAACCAGTTAAATCTTCTTCGTGTACTCTCTGCATAATAATTATTCTAACTCCAATATGTGCTTGATTCAAACGAGAATAAAATGTAGTACGATACCACTCATTTGCATTATCTCTTTCGGTTGCAGAGTTAGCCATTTGCGGTGATAAGGGGTCATCTACTATTAGGAAGTCACCACCCTGTCCTGTAACAGTACCACCAACAGATGTTGCTCTTCTCATTCCAATATAATTATTTTCGTATCTCTCTTTTAGGTTTTGGTCTTTCTTAATGTGAAAAACATTTCCCCACCTTTGTTTAAACCAATCACTAAATATTATATCTCTGGATTTTGTTGCTAGTTCAATCGATAGTGTTGCTGAATATGATGAGGTTATAAATCTAAGTTTTGGTGATTTTATCCAAGCCCATACTGGAAACATAACAGTTACTATTAAAGACTTTGTACTACGAAAGGGTACGTTAATAATTATGTCTTTTGTTTTTGGTTTTTGTTCTATTATTCTTTCGCACTCTGCTTGTAGTGTATCGCAAATATATTTATGATGCCAATTAGTGGATAGAGGTACTGCAGGTTCTACAACGTGCCAAGCCTTTTTAAAGAACTCATAGAAACTCATCTCACATAGTTTCTTATTAAGAGCAAACTTCAGTGCTTTTTTATTAGTCATCTAGTTCTGTGTAATCTATATCTTCTGCTTCTTCAAGTCCTCTTATTTGTTGTTTAATGTCATCAAGAGTTGTGCCTTCACTCAACTTAATTTCTATTTGCGTGTCTGAATCTTTCTTAATTTCTGTTGCAGATAATTTTGGTAAAGCATAGTTCATTAGTTTGGCTATAGCATCAATGTAACTACGTGGGTCTTCATCAAATAAAATATCAAGAGCCATTTTAATTTTTACCGGTTGTCCTTCTAGTGCATAGGCTAATGACTTCCTAGTCATCTTAGCAACTCTTCTAACTTCTGTGTTCTTTGGCTCTAATACTTTATCTGTTTTATTATAATGCTCATCTATTTTTCCACTAGACCATGCTTTCTTCTTTAATGCCTCTCCACCTAATGCTTTGTTATCTTCTTTCATTTCGCTAATATATAAAATGTTTTGCTTTCCATTATACAATAATACAACAAATATATAAAATTGAACTACAAAGTTTTTAACTTGTTAATTGTTCTGTAATAAAATTATGCAAAACTTTAAAATTAAAACACTAACTTCGTCCTCTTATAAGAATAAGCATAAATCTAAACCCTTATAATCGTCCTCAAGTCTTATAGTAAACATCATTGCTCATATCGCAAAGTCTTACATATACTTTTAAAATAGATGTTTAAATAAAACATAGTATTTATAAAATTGAACTTTGGTTTTGTGTGTGTACGTGTGTTGGGCTAAAAGGTGTATGTAATTTTTTTTACGGAATTTAAAATCCCCTTTAAAAAATAATAATTTCAATAAAAAAAACCAGTTCAGGAACTTAAACTGGGTTTTAGTTTGGGTTTTATCTATTCTTTTTATACTTTTTTATCTTTTTTTTTGTCTGAATAAAGAAAAAAAGCCAACACATCAATAATAATAAATTAATTTTTAACTAACATAAACTAAAAAATAAATATTAGTTTTAAAGCGTTTTAAGTGTGTTTGGATATATAATATATAATGTTTATTTGCTTGTCTTAGAGCATAAAAAAAGGGTCTAATTAAAGACCCTATAACATTTTATTATGTTTGTTTGTTTGTTTAGCAACCGCAAAAGATTAAGGATAATAAAAAAAGTATTGTTAATGTAGTGTCGCTAAAATTTGAAAGCGGCAAATTTCCTCTGCTCATAGTTTTATAGTTTAAGTTATTAATTTATTTGTATTCTCTTATTTTTCCTGTGTCTAATTCTATAAAATCATTTGCCCAATTATCAACAAAAAATAAATAGTTTTCGTATTCTGAGGCTCTGCAAACAACTTTAAAACCTTTATTTAATAAGTATTCATATGCTTGTTGTTGGATGTCTCCAATACTGTAATCATATGGCAAATAAATTCTTTTTGTTGTATCGTTGTTATATCTTTTTGGTTCATAGATACAAACTCTTGAACCCCTGTTATTAGTCGGACCTAAATATTTGACTTTGATTTGTCTGTAATTGTTTATCTTGTATGCTTTCATTTTGTTGTTCATAGTGATTTTATTTTATTTGTAAATTCTCTAGTTATTATTTCATAAGTGTCCCACTTTGGTTTTATCTTAAAATCTTGCTCTTTGGCTCTTCTAGTTAATTCTGCTACATAATCATCATCATTTTGTCCGTTAGCATATCTTTTATTAATAGTATTTATTAACTCTTGGTTACTCAAATGTTTAAATTTTTTCATAGTTATTTAGTTTTTAGTTATTAAGTATTTGTTTTTATTTATTGATAAGTTTAAAAGCGTGTTGAAGTTTAACATTCTATGTTGTTTTATCTTCATATCGTATACAGGTAATAAATTAAAATCTTTTGGGTTGTATGGTGCTTTTTTTCCTGTTTTGCTTTTATAATTTACTTTTAATCTGGCATTTATTAATCGGTGCGTGTTATCTTTTTTTATGAAGATAGCCGAAAATATTTTACCGTTACTATCTAAAATTAATTTTTTTGCTTTGTCTTTGTTTATTGTTTTCATAATTGTATTTTTTTTAATGTCTATTATTGTCGTATCGTTCAAAATCTTGATTGCATTTGTATTCTTGTTGCGTTTCCTCTTCTGTTGTTTCTTGGCAGTTGTTACAAATATATCCTTCTATTGGGTCAGCGTGTTCTTTACATTCAACACATATATCTGTATTGCCTAAAAATAAAGCGTTGCAACAGTTAGAAACATAATCGAATGAATAAGAAGTGCCGCAACAATTAGATACTAGTTTATTTTCTTGCATAATATATTATTTTAAGTTATTAATTAAACTTTGTAGCCTTTTATCAAAGTTTTGTTTTTTATCTTCTTTTGTTTGTCTTTGTGTTTCCTCTATAATTTGGCGGACGTTTTCTCTATCTATTGAATCAAATTCAATAACACCATCAAAACACCATAAATATATATTAATAGCGTTTGTTATTTCTTCTAGTGTTGCAATTTTATAAACCCCTTTATTTATATTATAAAAGTCGTTACAATAATTTTTAAATTGTTTTATGTCTTTATTTAATTGCATTAAGTTTGTATTTCTTAATTGAGAAACTGTTTTAAATTTTTTCATAATTGTATTGTTTTAATGTTTAAGTTAATAATTTTTAGTTTTTAAATTCTATTATATAATTTTAATTTTTTATTTTCTGCCTTTTTTTGATAAGCATTTGAAGTTTGTATAATATATTGACTTTCATAATTGTCGTATTTTTTTACATACTTACTTATCATTATATAAAGGTTTGTAAATTGCATATTTTTTTTGTCTTTTAAAAATGCTCTGCACTCTGTAATAGATAATTTTTTCATAATTGTATTTATTTAATTTTTAAGTTAATTTGGCATTGTTGCCTTTTACCACGAAAACCCCACAACTTTCGTTGCAGGGCATTGGTGGTTTTAGTTGTTAAATTATTTCCCAATCTAATACTTCTGTTGTCCAAGGGTTGTGTCCAAATTCCTCTCCACATAATTTAGCCGCTTTTTGTCTTGCTTCATATTCTGACGTTGCAACAACTTTGTAATCTACATAAGTTATTTTATCTGATTTGCTTGGGTTTTCTTTAACTTCTACTCCTATCTCAAACTCATAATTTGTTGTTTTCATAATTTTATTTTTTTAATGTTTAAGTTAATAATTTATTGCAAATATACAAACTTTTTTATACTTATACACAAAAAACAAAAAAATGTTGAAAAAGATATAAACAATTATTTTGTTAATAACTTATAAACAAATTATTTTATTTTGTTAAAATGTTTTATTATTTTTGTAGAGCAAAAGATCTTTTGTGGTTGCTCTGAGCCTCCCTATCGGCAACCCTAGCAGTTTCACTGGCAGTTTCAGGGCAGTTTCACTGGCAGTTTCAGTAGAAAAAAATTTAAAAAAAAAATTATAAAAAAGTTTTAAGGAATCTTCATGTACCAATCTAAAACATCCATACACTCTTCAAGACCTTTAACTACTTTAGCATAGTAACCTGCTTCGTTGAGGTATGCAACCCATTCTTTCTGTTCTTTAGTTGGATAACATTTCTTGTCTGCTTTTATTTCTAGGAATAGTCCAGCATATTGACTATTGACTCTTAGGATTTGCATATCAGGAAAGCCTTTAACATATCCTGTTTTCTTGGCTAGTATGGCTTGTTTCATTGATGTTCTAATACCACCAAGACTTGCACAGTAACGTAAGTCTGGATAAGCGAATTGCATATAAGTGCAAAATGATGATTGTACAGAGGCTTCTTTTTTCATAGACACCCCTACCCCCCTAGTACCCCCCTATCCCCCTTATTATCTGTATAAGTTGTACCTTTTATCATTTGGTACATAAGAGGTTGAGATACGTTGTACTTTCTGGCAAGAGAAGATATGGTTACTTTCTCTGTAGATGTAGCATATTCTTTTCTTATATAATCTACTTCCTCTGCAGTAAACTTTCTTCTTGAGTAACCTCCACCTCTCATATCTTTTCTATCTTCCAGTTTTATTTTTCTAATTTTTGGCATAATACTTGTTTTAAAATCTGTCGGTTGTTTCTCCATATTGACCTTCCACTTCAATATTTTTTATTTCTATCTTAAACTTGTCTTTATCTTTTATTTTGTGCAGATAAAATATTCTATTGTGTAACACCTCATCTTCTTTTATTTCTTCTAAATTATTGGTCAATACAAATGTATCTATAGTTCCTGTCTTTGGTCGCCTTGTAATGCCTCTACTGTTTTTAATGCTGTAGTTTACAAACACTCTAAAGATAGGCTTTTGCATTACTTAAATTTTTTAATAGATTTATTTGCTATTTTGTCTAGTTCAAATTCTAAGTGGTTGATTGCTTTTCTAATACATTGAGTAGCAGTTTCATGCTTTTTTTCTGCTCTAAGAAGATACGTTACTGCAGTTCCTATATTGTAAGATAATTCAAAATCCTCACAAACTTTTCTAGCCTCATAGCCATATGTTTGTCCTATATAATAGTTAGGTATTTTATTTTTTGAGTAGTCTATGTTGTTTATTTCTTCTTTCATTTGGTATTCTAATTCTTCTTTAGGTACAAACATCTTTGGGTTTATTTTAGATTTAACACTTCTATTCCTGTCAAAATCGTAATAATATTTACTTTTTGTTTTGTCTTTCATTTATTCTATCATTCTCTAAAGCACCAAATTTAGTGTTTACATAGTTGTTCATATTTTTTTTAAGTTCATCTGATTCTTGTTTCATTATTTTATATTCTAAATAATCTGATATTATTAGCATTACAAAACAAACTAAAATTAAAATAGTAAAAGCAAGAAAAAAATCTATCTGCCATAAATCACTTAGTTTCATATGTTTTAACAAATTTAGTAAAATCATTTAATTAATCTTTTTTATTATTATACTTATGATATGCTTGGTTATATCCTTTAAACCAACCAAGAAAAAAACAAATAGGTATTGATGCGAATAGTGCTATTAAACAAGTTGTCATATTTTTTTATTTTATAAAACTAGCAAACAGAGAATCACAAACCCGATTAATTGTAATTAGTTAAAAACTTAGTTAATAATTAATTTAATTTTTGTTGTTTATCAATTTTGTGATTGGTAATCTATACAAAGTATAACCGCTCTGTTAATAATTAATATTGATTACAACTCTGTTTATTAGTTTTAAGTTTAATTATGCCAAATTTATAAAAATAAATTGAATTTTATAACTTTATTGTAATAATTTTGGTTCTGGTCTATAAAAAGGTACAGTTTTAGGGTCAGCACCTGCATCAACTTTAGACCTTGCATCCCATATTAAATCCTTATGTTTCCTTAACCAACGCATATATGTCGGCACATTTAGATGTATAAAATCTTTATTCTCTGGACTTCTAACACCTAACATAAAAGCATTTTTTGCATCAGAAAAGTAAAAGTTTTTGTAAGTTCTTTGTAAATCTTCTGCTAAACTTTGTGCCATTATAACTTTTGTTTCAGCATCTACATTATGCTGACCTAACTCTATATATGTTTTGCTTAGTAAGTCTAAACATAAATCTTCTAGTTCTTCTTTTGTTTTGTTTTTTATCATTGTCTTTGTTTTTTAAGTAATTCTTTTGCTTGTATATGAGAACTTAAGTGCATATGTACTTTACTCATACCTTTATTTTTAGTTTGTCTTTTCTCCCAAGTTCTTACACAGGCTTTCCAATCTTTCATTTTAGTTTTTCCAACTTTCCAATCTTTACTTTCGTAAAAATCAAAAAAAGTTTCTGCATCTATATTATTGTTTCTTTCTCTACAGTAATTATCAATGTCAATTATATTTGGTTTTTTAAAACGCCCTTTATTATTACTATATGTAATATTATTATTAACCTTAGTATTATTATCCTTAAACTTTTCTTTAATACCCCCCTTTAAGTTTTCTTTAATACCCCCTTTAATAATTCTTATATACCTCCTGTCAATTTCTTTAGTACCCTCTTTGTACTTATAAGTTGTTGTAACATAGCCATTTTCAATAAGTTCTTTTATCCACTTAGAAATAGTTACAACACTCTTGCCATACAGTTCTGAAAAGTATTTGTTTGTTGCAAAACATTCTCCATTCATATTTAACAGTGCAGTTATTTCTGCGTATAAAAGTTTTGCGTGTGCTGTTAAGTTTCTATCATATCTTACTTCTGCAGATATAATAGCATAGTAGTTTGGTTGTTTCATTGTTTAGTTTATTTTAAGTTCGTAACATTCTGTGTATGTAGACATAACTACTGTCCACTGTGTAACATCTTCGTGTTTAAACCAGCAAAATCTTGCGTATATAGCATTTATAGGCTGTATGAATAAATAGTGTGTAATTTTTTTATTTGGATTGTTATGAGCCTTATAATTAACTCTAAGAGTATCTCCTCCAGTGCTAACACCTTTAACATCTATGTAATTCAATTCTCCTATACCTTGCAAAATTATGTCTGCTTCTACAACAGGTTTTTCATCTATTAGTGGTGCAGCCTCATATTTAACACCATTATTATTATCTAATATGTGTCTTGCTACAAGTTCTGCAAATATTCCTAACTGTTGTATTTTATGTTCTTTATCTCCTCTATATTTTTCTGTGTTCTTATTATAAACATTAGCAGATAACATACTCCTTACCTTAGCAAGTTCATCAGATAATTTGATGAAAGTGCTAGGATAAGTAGTTTTTTTCCATTCAATCATTAGAAAGGTAAATCATCATCTTGAGTTACTTTTTCTTTTTTCTCAGCATCTGGTTTCCAATCATTTACATAGGCATAATGTGTTGCACCTTTTTCTGATGGTTCTTTTCTTTCTGTAATCACCATAGAAACCCAACCATTGTTAGCGTTTGCTTGTAATGAATCTACTTTAAAATTAGCAACCAACATAGTTCCAAATTTTGTTTTAATGTTTTTAATACTACTCGGTAAGTAAACCTTCTCTTTCTTTTCTGACATTTTTTTCTTTTTTAATATTATACAATTTAGTTAATTCTTTTTCTATCTCACTCTTTTTTTCTTCTAACACTCTAATCATTTCATCTGCCTCTACAGATAATATCTTAGCCTCAACTTGTTTAAAATCTTTATTTTCTTCAATGTAACTTTTTTTAAAAAATTCAAACTTTCTACTATGATGTATTACTGATGAGTGATGTAAATTAGTTATGTGTGCTATTTCATATAGCGTTAATCCAAACATACTTCTTAGTATGTAGATAAACATTCTTTTAGCAAATATAATGTTTTTCTTTCTACTACCAGTAAATATAGTATCTCTATCTACATTATAAACAAGAGCAATTTCATCTAATATAACCTCGTTATAGTAGTTGCTAAAAGTTAATTTTCTTTGTATTGTCATAATTTAATTTTTAATTTAAGTCGTACACTATTGTATCGACTATGTCCTGAACTTTTAAACCTATAAACTGTGATAATCTGTAAGCATGAATAAACCTAATTAAAGTAGGCTCTTCTATATACTTTCTGCTTGTCGCAGGATTTATACCCATAATCTTACACAATTTAAGATTTGATATTCCATAGATTCTAAGCAATGCCTCAAACTCATTCCTAGATTCATTAATCTTAATCATAGAATATTTTTTAGTCATTTGATTTTGGCTTCTCTAATAGTGAGTTTAAATCACTTACACTAACTTTAAACCTGTGCTTATCTCTGTGATAAAAGTCTATTATTTGCTCTTTGTTTAGCAGTTTCATTATGTCATCCTCAACAATCTCACCTAATAGTATTTCTTTATTCCATACAATGTAGGTGTAATTGATTGACATATGCTCATAAATATTAACTGTTAAATACTCCATCTTTGAGCATTTTAAGCCATTGGTCTTTAGGGTCTGTTTTGATTTCATTTTCAAATATATTAGTTATTACTTCTTCTGCTTCTATTTCTGTCAAGTCGTTTATTTTGTTTAGTATTTTAGTTTTATATTCTATACTAAGTGATGTTCTATCTATCATGCTTTCAATGATAAACCACTGCTTATCGGTGATAAGAGTAGGTCTACCATTTACTAACTCATCAAAATAATCATCATTCACTAATCAACAATTTCATCTTGACCAAATACTCCTTGCTCATAGAATCCAGCAATTTTTAAAACAACTCTACTCATTGCTCTCTTTTCTGCCATTGCAACAGGAAACTTCTTACCACCTCCCATTAGATTTTCTGGTGATGCTTCACCAAAACTCATAGCATTTTTTGCTTCATTACCAACTTTCATACTTGCTGCTGCTCTTAGTACGCATATAGATTTTTCTAAGTCCATAGTTATAACTTCATAGGCAACTGTAATTTTATTTCTTGATACAATCTTATCTATACCGGTTCTTGTAATAATTACAAAGCCTCTCTTGTCTTTATAAATATCTTCTTCTGTTAATCCATTTTCTTTGTAAAGCCTTCTTAGGGCTTCTTTTCTTGTTTCAACAATCGGCTCAGGTTGTTTTCTTAATTTTTGTTGCATAGTTTTTTTTGTCATTTTATTATTATTTAATTGGTTAATACTCTCTTGTTGTTCAAACATTTGTTTCATTTTTCCCATTGTTTTTAGTTTAAGTTAATAATTAATTTCTTTTATAATAATCTTCATCATAATCATATAAAGGAATTCTTTCATTTGTTTTTAAATCAAATTTAAAAAAATAAAAAGTAATGTATTCTTTATTTTTATATCGTTTCTTTAATTCTTGAGGAATTTCAAAAACTGCGTTATCTTCATAAGATGGTCTATCTGGATGTCCTCCAATTATTGAAAAACTATCATTAAATTTTTTACTAAACTCGTGTAGTTTTTCGTGTACTTCATCTTCTGTGTTGTGCATTGAGATGTGAGTATTTAAACTGTCTTTTAAAATGTATTTCTCATTTTGTTTTTTTTCTGCTTTAAAACATTTATTAAAAACATCTTGTGTGTTTTTTATAGAATTGTTAAATGCTTCTATTTGTGTTTTTACAAATTCTTGTTTCATTTTTTCTGTGTTCATTGTTTTTAGTTTAAGTTAATAATTTATTTAATATACTTCTACTTCAGAATTTTTTATTTGCACCGCAAGATTTTTTACTTGCTCTTCAAAATCTTTAATTTTTTGTTTTAAGTCAATAACCTCAAGTTTTAAATAAAGATTATATTTTTTTAATCTTTGGTTATCTTTCTCTGCTTTTTCTAATTCTAAATTGTTTGTGTAATAGTCCATAATATTTTTTTTAGTTAATAATTAGTTTTCATTAAACATTTCCCATATATAGTTATAATTACTTGTAGGTAAATTACACAAGTTAATTATATCTATAGTTTCAGATATAGTCAGTTCTCCAATATATTTCTGATTACTTAGTACGTTTAATATGTTTTTTACTAAGTTGGGTTTTGTCACTTCACTTCTGTGTAAACTTTCTAAGTGACTAACTTTAATTCTTGATAATAAATTTCTTCTCATTTTTTGTAAAACTTTTTGTAAAAGTATAAAATTGAAACAAAATACCAAAGAATTTTCAACAATTTTTTAAAAAATGTTTATTTACTAGGAATAATTTTTAGAAATAATGTACAAGTCTAGCCACTTGACCGCTTGTTTTTTCGTGTAAAAAGCCCTCTACTGCTTTAGGAACACCTGTATAACCTTTCCTTGAGTGCCAACTATCTGTGCCACTTGGTGACCTCATATACTCTACAGTAACACCTATAAAGTCTTTAGCATCTCTCCATTTGTGTTTTACTTTATGATGTAGGTGGTGTAAATACCAGTATCTATACTGAGTGTCACTCCACATTTTAGGCTCTTCTTGTGCCATTAACAAAGGTAAGTTTTCCATCTTAGCACCATCACCATGCTCTAATCCAATTAGATTGCTACCATATTGATAATACTTTCTGTAAGATACGCTAATATCAAACGTAACATCTCTATCTAATCTAAACCAAGATTTTAAAGCGTGTGCTAAATGAAAACCACTTTGATAATCGTGGTTGCTCATTGAGTGCAAGACATCTACAGGTGCAATCTCTCTTAGAATCTCTACACACCTAACATATAATTGTAGAGCAACCTCAAAATGTTCCCACCATTTACCATCAACATCTTGATTAGTACCTTTTGTAGTTGTATTGTAAACATTGTCTATGTGTAAAATATCGTTTCCTACGCAAAATAAAACTCTCTCAATCTCAAAGCCTTGTGCTTTGGCTATAAGTCCTTGTAAGCCCTCTAAAACCCTCATACAGGCAGTTTCAACATCATATCCCTCGCCAGTTTCAGTATCATTAGAATATTTACCTATATGTATGTCTGCAGGATTTATAACTAAAAGATGATTTGCAAATTTATCTCTTTTAATTGGTGTGTATTTAGGAGAATGGCTTTCTATTAAATCTTTTATTTTGTCAAGTATCTGCTCTTCTGCAATTCCATATTCTTCTTTTGTTACAATAGAGAATCTTAACTCACCACTCATGCTTTGCCAGTGCTTTACACTAACAACATCTTTCTTGTTTATACCTCTTTCTTTTAAGTGTATATCTAAGGCTGTATTTCCATTTATATTTTCAAGACTATCTCCTCTAAACTCATTTATAATATCAACTTCTTCAGCAGATAGTCTTAATCTTTTACCTTTAATTTTTTTAGTTGTCATAGTTTATAGTATTGATTACTAAACAAATGTATATAAAAAATATACCAAATATTACACAAAAATGGGATGTTATTAACACCCCATTCTTGATACTTAAACTAAACAATTTGAAAACAAGTAGGTTTTACCCTACCCTAAACTTCAGCAAAGATAATTATTTTTATTAATTATCTAAGATTAATTTATTTTTTTTCTAACAAATTGTATAATATTACAAGTGCTATCAATCCAACAACACCATTATCTCCTAATTCACTTATTACACCCATAATATTACCTATTACCGACATTCCCATTACAGGAGTACCAAATAATATTTCCGCCATCACACCGAAAGAAAGTAATCCTACGATTAATGATGTCATTTTTCCAAAAAAGCCGCTTACTAAATTAAATACGTTTTCCATTTTTATATATGTTTAAAGTTAATAATTTTGTTAATATAGCCAAATTACAGGACAGGCTTTATCCTTATCTATGTCAGTATGAATAAATGAATCGTGCAATCCAAATCTATCGAAACCATTATAAGCCAGAGAATCTAATATGATTGCTCTGCTTTTACTGTCAGTACATTTTATATCTACTGCTAATCCTTTTATGTGTGATGATGTAGGATTTTTAATTGACTCTGGGTGGTTAGGACACCTATAACCACTTGTTATTACAAATGGTATCTTAGCCATTGCTCTTGCTTTGTCTAGCATTTGTAGCAATTCTACATTTATTAAGTTTTGTTTACAGCCACACTTGCAAGTAAACTCTCTTTTTTTAAAATGATTTAATGTCATTTTTTATGTTTATTAATAATCTCATTGAAAAAGGCTTCAAATTCATCTTTAATTTCTTCTTCTATTATGATTTCTTCTTTCTTTTCTTTTTCTCCATAAGTAAACTTAATGAGCATTTCTCTATCTTCTTGCTTAACCATAACTTCTAATTCTCCTGTTTGATGAAGTTCTGCCATCATTTCTTCTGTAAAGTGAAAATGAAAGTCATGCTCTTCATCTCCATAGTATTTCTTTTTTTTAGCCATATTATTTTCTTTTTTTTCTGTGTTTTTCATTGGATGATTTTTTGGTAATAAATCTGTATCGTGTTTTCCGCTTCTATATTTACCATTACGCATTGCAAAAAGAAATGAATTTACTCTTGCTATCGCCCATTGTTCTGGACTCGTAACAGACTCTCTAACACTTTCTGGATTTGTATAATAAGCACCAACACCTCTTTTGTAAACTTTTTCTAATTTAGCAACAGTTACTTTTGGATTCCACTCTACATCTAAGTCTTTTACATTCTCATTGTGTTCTTCCATTTTGTTTTTCAAAGTTTTTTTTGTTGTTTCGCTTATTTCAAATTCTTCTTCATTTTTAAACTCATTACTTTTTTTATCTATTTTTTCTAATTTTTTTATTGCCCATTCTATCATTTCAGTTCCTCCCCATGCATCCCACATTATGCCTCCACAGCCCTCATCATAAGGAACATCTTTGTGCTGCTGGTGTCTTTTAAATGATGCAACCCTTGCAATAGTTCTCCTCGTTAGTTTTTCTCTATTTGCGATTTGTCTGGCTCTTGTCCAGCCCACGACAGTTCCACAAGAACTACCATTTTCTTCTTTGTACTTTATTGCTCTCTTAGCATTAGTGGTTGCTGCCTGAGGGTAGTCATCATAAGTTTCTTCTGCATAATAATCTTTATTAGCAGTTTCACACTCTGATTTAGTTTCATACTGACACTTGCCAGTTTCACCAAACTTCCATTTACCATTTTCACATTCGTAACAAGGCATAATCTATTTTTTTACTTTTTCTAACGACCTACCACCAAAGTAAGCACCAATAACTGTTATTAATACTAATTGTAACAAATCAACCCAAGTGTCTTTTACCTCAAAAGCAATAACACCTGCATCAATAAATATCATTAAGACAGTAGATACTACTAAGAAGATTAACACTAATGGTCTTATGTTTTTACTTAACCAAGAATCTGAGTTCATATCTACCTTCCATCTCTCAGTTACTTGTTTCTGCATTTCTGCCTCATAACCCATTATCATATCTTTTATCTTTCTCTCCGCCTCTAACTTTTCTTCTTTAGATGTGTGTAATTCATCAATAACACCACCGACTCCTTTAACAAGTTCAGTTGCACCACTACTAAATATTTTACCTAATATACTCATTTATTTAATTTGAGAAATGAATACCGCAAATCATTACGATTAATAAAAGTGTAATATATAATACAAATATCTTTGCGTTATCTGTCATAAACTTTATCTTCTATTCTTTCTAGTGTTTTTGTAATTTTATTTATATCATCTTGAGTTTTAAGAATTGTGTTTCTTATCAACTCATCTTTTAACTCATATTCTATTCTAGTGACTTCTGATTTTGGTAATTCTTTTGCAACAGCAATTTCAGACTTTAATGTTAAATACATAGTAGTAACTACAACCACAGTAGCACCTACAGTTATTAAAGTTTCTAATGATAATTTTAACTTAGTTGCTTTTCCAATTTCAGTAGCCATTTTATTTTAAATATAATTTATAAACCTTTACTCCTTTTACTTCGTGTACAAATTCTTTTTTATACTTATCTTCTTTTTCTGACTCGCTTTTATATTTAGGATTTTTAGACCCTAATTTTCTTTTCTTAGCCATAATCTACGCTGTTACTGCTAACATTTCAATGTCACACGCTGCTGTATCTGCATCTCCTAATATTCTTGTTATGTCTGCAAATGCGGTAAAAGTTGTTGAACTTCCAACCGCATCCATTTCATTATTCATTAAAAGAAAAGTATCTCCTGCTGCTAACTTATAAAAAAATGTATCATCTCCATTAAACAGTTGTAGATTGATAAAATTAGTATCATCAAGATTGGTAATTCTAAAATAAGCGTAATCAGCAACCGCAACTTGTCCTGCAGCATCTGCTGCACCAAAATTAAGAAGTTGAGGTGCAGAGGTACTTACACTCATTATTCTTTGTAAAACCTGTCCTTTACTTGTAAATGTTTTTGAATTTGTATTTCCATAAGCAACATTATTTAAATCATAACTTTCTGTTATTGTTACTGTTAGTGTTGATGCTGTTACTGTTGATGCCATATTTTATTTTTTTTATAATTTAATATACTACTGTTTCTATTGTTAAGTTTACAAAAATCTCTGAACCTCCACTAGCCTCTTTTATCATTGGAAACAATATATCTCCTGCCGCTAAAGATGATGCAGTAATAGCAGTTTCATTGATTAATACCAACTTAGAATCACTACTACCTCCAGTTGCAGTAAACTCATCTACAACCACAGGAGTTACCGCACTTGCAGAACCTGCTGTTGGAGTTACCTTACACAATGCTATTGTTATAACATTACCACCATCACTTGTTACCCAACCTCTTATTCTTTGTACTTTTGATGCAAAAGGTATAACATGAGAAACCCCCATTCTAAACAACTGTTTAGGAGTTAGGGTTGCACCAGTAGCACTTGTACTACCAAAATTTATATCCCATTGAAAAGGAGATTTATTATCTTCTATATCTTCTCCAAAAGTATAATTAGTGTTACCAGAACTAATATAACCTTGCATTTTATAATTAGTTGTTCCTAACAAAGACTTTGATTGCCATTCTATACTACCATCTGTAGTATCTGCACCACTACCCTCTCCTTTAGATAAGACAGTGTCATTAAGAGCAGACTCAAATCCTTTTGGATTATGTCTGTTTATGTCTTTTAAGTTTTTGTGTTCGTTTGCAGCCATTTATTTAATTTTAACAATCATCACAAGGGCAAAAATCTTTCCAACTTGTGTAATTTCTTTTTCTAGTGTAAATACTATCATACATTATTATACCATGATTTTTGTATGCTTGACCTCTTGTAGGTCTGTTTGCTTCATATGTTGGGTATAAACCATTTTGGTCATCTCCCTCCATGTAATCTATCATATCATCTAAATATATTTCAGATTTTCTGTAAGTGTCCTGCTTATAAGCATTTAATTCAGCAGGGTCTATAATTGTTGCAAATTCATCAATATTGTGTACTATACCTGCACTTGTACTATTACTTTGCACTTCATTTATAACCTCAAACCTAACAAACCAGCACAAACATCTAGTAAGAAAATCATCCATTAATGTTTGATTAGCAGTAGTTAGTGTTCCATTGTTATGTTGAGTTTTTAATTCTTCGTAAAACTTTCTACCTAAAGCAGGTTTTATGTGTGCTAATTCTGATAATAATATCGTGTTGGTAGAAATTAAAGCAGTGTCAGTATTTGCGTTAGTAAAACTATTGCTTATAACCTCTGCTGCAGTTACTAAAGTTATATATTGATTTACATTTGCCATATTAGTTTGTTGTATTAGTTTCAGTTACTTGTAGACTTTCATCTTCATCCGCACCATCTTCATCATCTCTTGTTACTATAATCTGTTCTCTATCAGTGATAAACATATTGCCCTCTTCTAGCATTGGTAAATCTTCATCTAACATTCTTCTTTGCTCGTTTATAGTAAGAACTTTAGAAGGGTCTATTTGAGTAGCAAAACTAATTGGTGGCTCGTACTGTATAAGTAAATCTTCTGGTAAATATCCTAACTCCTTAAATAATAAATTCTTAATACCTGTAAGTAGCATATCAGAAGTATCTTTAATAACAGTAGTCATTGCTAAATCGTAAGCAATTCTAATCTCACTTCCTGTATTATTCATTTTACCACTAGAAACTAAACCACTTAAAGATGGTTGCCATCTGTGTGCAGTTACAATGTTTTGGTCTGTTATTTTTTGCAAGTCAATCCAACTTCCTTCTTGGTCATCTTTTATAATATTTACATTAGCAGGTGAAGTGTCACCATTTTTTACTATAAACATTATCTTACCATTATTACCATCTCCGACAAACTTTTTCTGTGCCTCTCTAACTAATTTCTTAGCCTCCTCTTCTCCCATATCACCACTAATCTCTACTATTGCAGATGGTTGGAAACCATTTTTAAATTTAGTGTGATTCCATTTACCTATTTCATAGTCTACCGCAATATGCTCTAATGCAGCAACGTAATCTGGTAAACCATAGAAAGTAAATGTAGGCTCATAATCTTTGAATTGTAATACAAACCTATTGCTTCTTACATTAGGATAAATAGGAAGTATTGTAAGTTTGTCTTTCATTGTGTTATACTTTGCCCAATCTGGGTGTATATAAACTTCCTTCTTGTTTTTTGACATTCTAACAGTAGTGGCATCTACATGATATAGATTTAGTCCACCATCATACAATACACCCTCAATGTATGCGTTACCAAATGTATAGTAATCATCTGCTAGTTTTTTAAAGACATCTCTTAAATTCTCGCCATCTGCATTGACATCTTTAATATATTGTTTTAAATCTTCGTTGTTTGTTACAAATTTAGCACCACTTGTAAAAATAGTTTTTTGTGCAAGTACACTTCTGTGAGTAGAAGATTTACGTTTTAATTCTGCTAAATATTGAGGAAAAAGATTGTTAGTACCAAAAGGTATAAACTTAGTCCTTACTCTTGATAAGTCCAAAGGTTCTTCTATATGCTCTGGTATCGCTAAGTTAAAAACACCAAACTCAAAAGTATTAGTCTTTTGATTTGTTTTTAATTGACTTTTTGTTTTTGGTTGCTTTCTTTGGCTCATCTTTACTGTTTGTAGTTAATTTTTGTATTTCATTAATCATTCCTAACTCTTCATAAGCGTATGCTAATTCTTCTTGAGTTGCTGATGCTGTTCTAATAACACTGTTAGCACCATGATAAACTGTTACTTTTTTTATTGCTTTATATTCTGCCATAATTGTATAAATTTTTAAGTGTGATAAATCTACAACATTATTTGAACAATCACACATTTTTACAAAAATATATTAATAGGGTCATGTTAAAACATTTTACGATAAAATACCAACCTATTATTATATATTTAATTACTACGTTGTTGTTGCTGTTAAAGCAGATGTATCAATTACAAGACCTGCACCAGTTGCTGGGTCATACTGTCTTGGAAGTTCAAATTGTCTTGCCATTAAGTTTACAGTAATCCCATTTTCATCTGAATAAGCAGCACCAGTACCACCCTCCATACTTGCTAAATTTAAGAAAGTTTGGTTTTTAGCAGGTACATCTTCATTTGCATATTTCTCACTTAATCCAATAACTAATTTTTCATCATTTGTAGTTACAACTATTGCCATCATACAAGTGTCAAGCATTGTTTGTAATTCATGCATCCTAGAATTGTTTATTTGAGGTATCATAAAACTAAGACCACACTCAAATGCTGTTGAACCATTTTCTTTAGTTGCATTTATAGTTAATGCAGCAGTTTCATTTTTAAATTCAAAAACAAACCAATTTGCTGTAGAACCACCACCACTAACAATCTTTGTTACATCATGTTTTCCAACACCATTATCAAATGTAACTTCATCATCAGAAGCAAAACTTCTTAGGCATATTTGCTTTATACCACCTGTGCTTTGTAGGGCTGTGCAATCTACGCCTATACCTTTATCTATTGCCATATTATTATTATTTTATATTGTTAATTAAAAGTAATTAAGAGGAGGATTACTCCCCCTCTATCATTACATTATTTTTAGTAGAAAATTCCCCATTGTACAAGTGAAGGGTACAGAAATTGTACACCTAACTTGAAATATCCTCTAAAGAACATTTTTTCTTCTAAATCATCATAGAATACTTTAAATGAACCTTCTGGGTCTGTTACATCAGAACCTATTATTAAGTTCTCAACTGCGCAGTAACAAGCACCTTCTGTTCCATTAACACCACCTCTTAAGAATAATGCTGGGTCAGTGTCTGCTAATATAGTATCCCACTCATACATAGGTACTAATTCAACACCTCTAAACTTAACAACTAACAATCCATCTTGTTGGTTAGTTATTGCTAAATCTGCAGAAGTACCTTCTAGGTTTTGTAAGTAAGCATTGTAAGTCTTTGGAGTTACAAACATTTTCTTATCTGCTGCAGGAACTTGTTGTAGTGCTGCCGGTGCATTGTCATACATATTTCTTATTAAAGAAAGAGCCTCTGCTGCTGTTGGTGCTGTAGGTGCTGCCGCACTAAACTCAGTTCTTGCTGCCAATACAGTTGCATCATCTCCCATTAATTTCATCCAACCAGACATTTGGTCATAGTTAGCAGTTGTGCTATCTCCACCCCATGCTAATCTTACTACATCCTGTGCAATACCTTTTACAGCACGATTTACAATCGCATCTGCTAATTGTGTGCCTTCAAGATTATTTACATCTACACCATTTCTGTACATTTCTTCAATGTAAGTGTCATAAAACTCTTTAGAGCATTGCTCAAGAGCAACTCTCATTCTTCCTGCAGTAATTGTTTTCTCATCAATATTAAAATCTACTACTGGGTCTTGACTACTTGCACTACAAGCAGTTTGTTTTGTTACTATTTTTGTTAGAGCAGCAGAAGTAAACACATTCATTTTATGCTTTACATTAGGAATAACTCTATAGTTACGCATAATATCATCACTTCTAAATACTGGCTCATAAAAAATCTCATTTAAGTTCGCCCCTGAGTAAGTTGCGAAAGTTCCTTTATTTGCTACGTTTCCTGTTGCCATTTTATTTTATTTTTTTAATTATTAAATCTATTTCTTATTCTGTCAGCCATTGCATTATAGAATCCTGCATTAGCATCTTCTTTTTTGTTTTCAACTACCGCAGGGTCACCATCAGTTTCAATTTCAGTTCCTTTAGCATCTGACTTGTTTATTTTTGCGTTTAACGCTTCAATTTCATTAGTCAAAGTTTCGTTAGTTCCTTTTGCAGTTGCTAACTCTTCTTCTAACAATGAGATTTTGTTTGATAATTCTGTATTATTAGTTTCAAACTCAGAAATCTTATTTTTTATTTCTTCATTATCTCCTAAATTAACAGTAATTGCTGTTTGTTCAGCAACATCATTAGAAACTTTTACATCACCTTTTACAGCAGTAACGATTTCTTCAACTTTGTTGTTGAACCATTCTTTTAACTCGTTAGTCATTTTTCTGTTATTTATGTTAATATTTAATTTGTTTTGTATTTGTTCATTGGTGATGTTCTTAAACTTAGAAACATCATACTTTGCAGCAATCTTAATAGCATCAGATATAGTGTCTACAAAACCTAGTTCATAAGCCTCTTCTGAGTTTAACCAAGTTTCTTCATCCATCATATTTGAAACTACATCATAAGACAATCCTGTCTTTTTCATATAGATTTCTGTAAGTTCTGTTGAGATTTTTTCAAGAGTTTCTGCAGATTTTCTCATATCTTTTGCATCTCCCATTGTACCACCCCAAGCGTTATGTATCATAAATAAAGAGTTTTCAGACATTACAACCTCATCAGCACCTAACGCAATGATAGTTGCAATACTCGCTGCTATACCTTCAATATAAACTGTAGTTTTTGCTTCTCTTTTTTTAATAACATTATAAATAGCCATACCATTAAACACATCTCCACCTAAACTGTTTATGCGTAAATTGATTGGTGTATTTTTTAATTCTTTTATTTCTCCAATAAAATCTTGTGCTGTTACTCCATACATACCTATCTCATCAAAGATGTAGATGTCAGCAGTTTCACTAGCCTTGTTTTGAATATTATACCATTGTCCTTTCATAGGTGCAAAAATACTGTTAAATATATTTGATGTTTACCTAATTTGTTTACAAAACTTTTAACAAGTAATGTTATTGCTAGGAATAGACTTTTTTCTTTCTTTGTATACGATATTTTGTGCTTGACTTTCGCTTATTTCGTACTTAATAGACAAATCCATAAATGTATAAGTTCTGTTTCCCTCGTTGTGTACTAACATTCTATCAAAGTCAGTAATAATCATATAGTTTCTAACTCTCTTTGGCTCTATAATTCCTCTCTCTACAAGATGTCTAACCATATCTTTACAAGTAGGACAATCTCCAAATCTTTTTTCTAACTCTACACCAAGAGTTTCTATATAGTCGTAAACTATATCTATATTATTTTGCCTTTGTTTTTTTTGAGCCACTGGTTTTTTTTGTTTTTGCTTTTGGAGTTTGTTCTAATTCTATCCACTCTTCTAACATTGTTTCCCAGAACTTGTTTACTGCTTTTCTACAACTAGAGCAATTTATATCTTGCTTGTGTGTTGGAAATAATAAATGCCATTCTGCATACATTAAGTTTAATGATTCTGCATCATATTTTGCGAAGTTAGTCATATACTTTCTGTTCTTCACAATAGCGTTTGACATCATCTTTCTTTTTGATTTGTCGTAGTTTTGTGCGATTTCTTTAAAATTCATATGTTTAATTTTACCATTTATTTTTAGGACATTTGCCAAAAAATTCTTTTGTGAGAGAAGTCTTTGCATCTAAGAAACACTTACATTCTGCACATCTTGCACCTAAGTCTATTTTTGGTCTTTTAAGTAACATAAAGTTTCGGTACATATTACAACTTTTACATATACTTAACCTTTCTAATTTGGTTTTTTTATTAACAAACATATGTTTATATTATTTACGTTTAACAAAATCTAGCACTGTGCTAATCTTTTCTTTCAGTTCTGCTACTGCAATCTTTAGTTCTGACATTGCCTTTGCATTATCTTCGTGTCTTTTTCCAAATTCATTTTTAACTTCATATAGACTAAAAACAAAAAATCTATATAATGCGTATAATGCACCTAGCAATAATACTAAAGGTAATCCATAACTTTCTACTAATATTAAAATTTCTTCCATTGTTTTGTTTTTTTATAATGTTGCTTGAGATTCAATTACACTTACTTTATCTTGAGCATTTGTAATATCCGCCTCAACTACTACTACTTTTCTTCCTCCCTGCATAGCACCCATCATTTGTGTTTGACCAAGTGCATTAAACTGTTGTTGTGTAAATGATGGCATATTTAATAAACCACCATCAGCAAACTTAACACCACCACCTGCTGCGTTCATAGCAGATAATTGGTTTCTAAACATTGCTGTACTTCTTTTATTTATTACTGCTTCACCACCCTCTAACTCTACTACTCTACCACCTACTGCAAACTTTTCTCCACCTTGTGCGTGTGATTTGCCTTGCACCATACCTCCATTTGCAAACTGCTCACCTCTTGCTAAAACTTGAAAGTTTTGTTTCATACTTAATAATAATGCTAGTGTAGATGCTACTGCTATTAAGTTGGCTGGGAAACCTAATGCTAAATCTGCAGATAAACCTTTCATTTGTAAAGACAATGCTTCCGCGTTATTTGCTAATGCTGCTGCTGCAGATATTCTAACACCTAACTCTCTTACCTTTTGATATTTTTCATCATTTCCTGCTAAAGTTATAAGTTGTTGTCCTACCTGTTGCATTTGTCCTATCTGCTCTTTTCTTTTTTTCTCCTCATCTGTTAATCCTTGAAGTTTTAAATCAATTAACTGTTTTTCAAGTTTTAATCTTGTTTGATAATCGGTTATTATAAGAGGTGCATTGGCTAATGTTTCTTCTATGTCTTTGATTCTTTGTTGTCTTAACTGTTCTTGAGCCTGTTCTAATGTTATAGATTTATCTATAACTCCACCCATTATATTTATGTAGTTTTGTAATTCATTATTTTGGATTCTAGTTTCTATAGTAGATTGTGCCATAGCCTGTGACAATCCTTTACCACCACCACCACCTCCTCCAGAACCATCTCCTCCAGAACCACCCTCTCCTGTTATAGATTTAGTAACACCATCTATATTTATTTTTAAATTTGCTGCGGTATTAGCAATTTCAGTGTATTCTTCATCTAATTCCTCTGCTTCTTTTTTGTTTTTTTCTTGTGCTTTAGAATTAGCATCTAAACTTGTAGTTATACGCATTAAAGTTCTGTCATAACCCCCACTGCTTTGTATTGCTCTTTTATAAGAACCATCTTGTGCTTCTAACTTTTCATTTTGCAGTTCTGTTTCTTCTTTTACTAATCTTGTTGCTTCAATTTGATTATCTAATCTTCTTTGTACAACATCTCTTAGAGCCTCTTCAGCAGCCATTATCGTTACTCTTCTCAACATAGCATCATTAGCACCATTTTGTGCTATTTTCAAATCCTCAAGTTTTGTTTTTTCATCTATGATAAAAGGTAAATATTCTCCATATTTTAAGTTTAATTCACCAATTAATCTGTTTCTAGTGTCTTGACTTATATTGGTTTTTTCTAAACTTTTAAATAAATTATTCATAGCAACCCTATCGTTGTCTAAGGTTTCAGACATAGGTAGTTCTATAAATTCAGTAAACTTATTAACTAATGTAGCAAAACCATCAATAACGTTTTTAAGAGCATCTCCAAATGTTTGCATAAATACAATTTGAAAACCTTGTGTTGCAGATTGCGACCTTTTTAACGCACCTTCTAATGTATCTCCCACTATTCTTGCCATTTCTGCAGCCGCACCTTTAGCATTTACTAAAGCATCTCTTAACTCAACAGTTCTCTTTCTACTGGTTATCATTTGTTCAAACGCTGCCGCCTGTCTTAAATCAACAACCTCCATAATTTCAGCAAGACTACCGCCCTCTTCACTAAATTTAGTAAGTGCAGGTACTAACTCATCTAAAGAGTGTATAGTTTTCCCAAAAGATTTTACTAAATCTGAATTAGGGTCTTGCATTTTAAGTAATATATTCCTTAAAGATGTACCTGCTATAGAAGCCTCTATACCAGAATCTGCTAACTGAGCCATAATTGCAGTTGTATCTTCTATAGAAAATCCTGCTGACTTTGCAATAGGTGCAACTTTTGTCATAGATGTTTGGAACTTCTCCAAGTCTAATGCAGATGATGTAAATGCTTTCGCCATCACATCAGTAACCCTAGCAGTTTCATTAGCATTTAAACCGAAACCCCTTACCGCAGCACCTGCCACAACTGCTGCTCTACCTAAATCAGAATCTGTTGCTGTCGCTAATTGAAGAGTAGCCTCTTGAGCATCTAATATTTCTTTTGTAGTGAATCCTAACTTACCATAATTAGTTTGTAGTTCAGCAACTTGTTGTGCTGTAAAGAACGTAGACCTACCTAAATCTTGAGCAGATTTTGATAACTGTAAAAACTCACTTCTGTTTGCACCAGTAATCGCCTTTACTTTAGCCATTTGAAATTCAAAATCTCTAAAAGACCTTATAGATGCTGCAACAACTTGATTTACCTTTCTAAAGGTAGCAACCGCAGCCAAAACACCAGCAGCCATTTTGCCAAACCCTAGCGTTGTGCTTTTTGTTTTTTTCTCAAGTTTATCTAACTGTTTATCTCCCTGTACGACTACCTGTACTACTATTTTTTCTGTATTTGTTGCCATATATATTATATATTAAAATGCCTCAACGACATTTGCTTTTGGATTATTTTTTCTTATTTGTTCTCCTATCATATTAGCCACATCTACACCTATTGATGGTGCTAATTTATCTGCTACTTTTTTACTAAATTTTCTTGCAGTATGCCCTGCAAAGTCTGTTCTTGTTATTTTATTGCCATCTGACCAAAACACATATGGTTTACCATAAAAACTTTGTAGTTTTTTAAATATCGCACTTGCAGAATTTTCAGGTAATCCTTTTGTTCTAACCCAACTTTTTATAGCATTTTTATTAGGTTTTTTTGCAAACTTAGGATTATTAACTGCCTTCCAATAACTAACAGATGCAAAAACACTCATAGTATTTGTTCTTTTATTTACATGGTATTTTAATCCTCTACTCAATCTACCAGTAGCATTATGCTTTTGGTCAATCAGTTCTTGCCTTAAACCTTTCCTTAGCATATCACCTACCTCGTGCATAGTTCTATTTGTGTGCTTTAGTTTAATCATTCCTCATCACTTAAATTATCCTGTAAGTTTCTCTGTAAAACATTATGAGCAGTTCCAGTGCTATCTGTCATTACTACTGGCACTAAGTATTCTTCTTTTTCTTTAATAGACATTTGTGTTATATCTACCGCACCAGTAACACCACTAGCACATTGGAAGTCTATAAGTATAACATCATTAGATGAATAAGCAGTAAACTCTAAAACACATTCATATGCTGGTACTGTAGTTTCTGATATTAATATTCTTGAATAATCACTTTCTCCTGCATATGCAAACTGTTCTAATGTTATAGTTCCACTTGCACTACCTTTATGAAAAAATACAGAGAACTTGTAAGTTGTTCCTACTGTTAATCCAGATAGTTGCTGATACAAACCTATGTTACCAGAATCATTACCTGTTAGTTGTATTGAGTTTCTGGCATTTTCATCAGTTACAGATGGTACACTTGGTGCAGATAATCCAGTTGTAAAATATAAGTACCAAGTTTCTGGAGTTGTTGGTCTGCTATTATTGACAGCATATAGTGTAGGGTCTGAGGTGCTTGTCTCATAAGATGTAGCACCAGATAAAGTAGCAGAAGAAAAAACTTTTGCCCAAGACAAGAACTCTCCTCCAAATGTTATTATTGATGAAAAAATCTCCAAACCACTTTGATTTGGTAAACCTCTTTGTGATATTTGCCTTCTATCTCTCATTATGCACCTTGATTTGGATTACTATTTGTATATATGTCTGTATTGTTTAGATAACCTCTTACTCCTGTACCACCCTGCATACCACCAGCAAATCTAGGAGTTTGTGATGCGTTTACACCTAATTGAAACCACTCTAACAATTCTACCTTAGTTGGCATGTTAGAATCTGGCATATAATCTACAACTTTATTTAGTCTCCAGTAAACACCATCTATGTATATTAATTTTTGAAAATCTAAGTTTAAAACATCACCAACTTTTAAATCAACAAAAACTTCTCTTAGTCTTGGTTTTTGTTTTAACATCTCTACCATTTGCCTATAGTAAGTATCGAATAATCCTTTTTGTGCTACTGCATCAGCAAATGTTCCATTAGAATGGTCGAAGTTTCTAACCCAAATATTACCATAACAAAGGTTAGGGCAACTTGTGCTTTCAGGGTCATATGATGTTGCTTGAGGAAACACATTACTTAGATAAGTACCAGAAACTAGAGTTTGGTTAGAACAGGCTACAATCGCCTCTCTTTCTTCTGCCCAAGTTTGCACTAATGCTATTTTATTATAACCTGCTGTAGAAACATCTGGAGATAATTTATTCCAATACAATAATCTTGGTTGAAAGTTATAACCCTTTTCTGGTCTTGGCGAACTGCCAGAATTATAATGCTCTTGCCATAAACAAGCACTGTATGTCGTTTGAGGATTAGCGTACAACATATTAAAAATATTAAATGGGTCGTATGTGTCTAAGTCTAGGTGATTTAAAGTTCCTGCAAAGAATGGGTTTTCAAAAATACTATCGCCATCTTCAAATATAGTATCTAATTCTTCTTTGTATGGGTATACATCCTTAATACCTTCAAAATACTGATTAGAAAAATATTCAGCATTTTTGTCGTTAGAGTCTTGCTTGTATTTAAAAATTAAATTTCTTTTTATATCTGTTTTTAAAAACTTGTCAGTTATTTCTTTATTTCTATCTAACTTCTGTGTCCAATCTACAGCATCACTAAATGTTTTATAAAAATCATTAAATGGTTCTATTGTTATTTGCTTAGAACTAGGGTCTGTGCTTAATTTTAAATTAAAAGCATGAACAACACCTTTTACAAAATCTTTTTGTTTGTAGTCTGGATTTATAACATCTTTAAGGTCATAGGTTTGCCCATACTCTACAGGTACAGGATTAAAGGCTAAATCAAATCTAGCACCAAAAGGTTTAGGTGTTGATGTAAATTTGTAGTCTGCATTACAAATACCACCTCCACAATGCCTACGTTCCCATTGCACTTTTAATGTTAGCCTAACTATATCATCTTTATTAAGCCATATGCTCTCGTCTATAGGTTCAAAAGTAAGTGTACCAGAAAGGTCTCCTAATGCATTATTAGCACTAAAAACAAAATCATAAGTACCTGCACCTGTAACTCTCTCGTACTCAGTTGTGCTTAATTCTGCTCTAATCCTGTTTGCAAAATGCGTTTCTCCCTGTGTTCTTACTTGTACTGCTAAACTAAATCTTTTAACAAAACAAGCCTCTAGTGGTGTTGTATCAGGAGTTGAAAAACTACCAGTTTGTCCTAAATCAATTAAAGGGTTTGAAATATCTATGTTAAAATCAGACACTCTTACATTATAATATCCATACTCTTTAACTGTAACAGAACTAAAGTTACCTGCAGAATTTGTATATACAACTTCATTACTAGCATCAGTAGTAAGTATATTAAATCCATTTGCACCTCCATCAGTTCCAAATTCTATAGGCTCTTCATCAAATTGATAATTATGGTCTTCACCAGGTATGTTGTTTAAATTATTACCTAAAACCTCATCTGCAGGTAAAGAGGCATCACTAGCAAACTCACTTTCAAAACCAAATCTAGCATATCTATCATCTGGATTATTATACTTAAAGTTAGGTAGAAGCCATACTAATTTTTTAAATGTGCTTGTGTCCATAAAATTAGACTTTATAGAATATCCACCTGCATCTTTAAATATTTGCTCTAAAGTGCTTTTAACAAATATTGCTGGTCTCCAATCTGCTACTGGAGGTGGTGTGCCATAACTAGCACCACCAGTATCATTGCCATAATAAGCATTTGCACCTGCACCATGACCATTTTCCCCTGCAGTTCCTAACAACTGTATTGTATGTTCTATTCCATTAGGATTGTAGTCGCCATAAGATGTTATAGGATAAACTAAAAAAGAATCAGAAGATGTACAATCTTCATCTGCCCAAGTTGCAGTTATTGTTGTTTTGTTATAAGCAAGACTCTCTCCATTTGTACCCCAATTAACATCTTTTAGTAATTTTTCTGCTATAAAAGAACCCCAAGACATATTGTTGCCATAAAAGACACAATTATAATAAGATGCGTTTTCCCCATAGCCTCCTGCCCCTGTTACTTGTAGTAATCCCTCTATAGAGTTTACACCATCAAAAACTATTCTACAAGGCTTGAGTCCAGTTACATCATTGTCAAAAGTCATGTTTGGTATAAACAGATTTTTTAAAAGAGAGTTGTTGTGTTTTGAAGCAGGAACTTTAAATGTTTTACTATAGTGTCCACTTGTAGATGTTATGTTTTTTATATCGCTTATTTGATAAGTTAAAGCAAAAGGAGATTCATCATGTCTTGTTAATTCTAAATGTCCTGCCACACTTTGACCCCAATTTATAGCATCTAATCTAAATAACTTTACCTTTTCAAAAGTACCATTATTTGTTTTTCTACCAAATAAATCTATTTGACCAGAGTCGGTTGCAGTAAATGTTTCGCTATGAGTGCCATTACCACTAAGTCTTGCATTGCCAGAAACACCACTACTTGTAGACAAGCCCATGTTACCAGTTCCACTATATCCACTAAGTTTAAAAGAAACAAAATACTCTTTACCTACAACTAGATTTGTGTTTTGAATATTAGATAAAAATTTTACTGAGTCTGTTATACCTGTGCTATCCCAAGTAGCACCAAACTTACTATCAACAGTAAATCCACTACCAACAACACCTGTATTAACATCAATTAAATTTCTTTCAGCATCATTATAATTAAAATCTAATAACTCTATTCTTATCGACATATATTAATTTCTTTGTGTTTGTACTTTATGTGAGAATATATATTCTAAGTTAAACCTAACAAGACCTTGCTCTTCATTAACAGTTTCAATGTCACTATTAGTTATAATAACTGGCATATAACCTTTGGTTGATGGTCTAAGATATGGATTTGTAGTATTGTTTTCTGCAGTAGCATCACTATCTACCTCTATCCAAACATTAGGCGACATAGTAATTTCTTTTAGCCACTTAGAAACTTGATTGCTTAAAGGCTCAGTGTAAACACTATTTCTTTTTTCTGCATTTATATTTAAAACTTCTCTTCCACCCTTATATTGATTACCACCTCTCATTGTGTCATTAACATAGGTAGAGTTAGGTATTGCAGCACCACTTGTTGCTTGAGCATCATTTTGCTTCCACATTCTATCTACACTTTTTCTTTCTATTATATCTTTACTTATACTATATCCTTCTGTTATGTTTCTTTTTGCTGTATAACTATCTATACCTCCCATAGTGTTTAACCAGTGAAACCTTACAAATCCATATGGCAACTTTTCATCTTCTTTGTCTATAATATAATATCTATAACGAGAAACCCTTACAACAGTATCTGCATCATCATAAACTTTATTTACAGAAACTCTATACAAAGCAACATCACTTGTTATTCTATCTCCAGTATAAGTTGCCCAAGCACCAGTACTGCTAGTCACCTGAAAAGCATCTGCATTGTTTATAAATGATGGTGAAACATTTTGAACGAACATTCTTTCTTGGTCATCATGTATGTTAGCACCATTAAAACGAGCAGTATCTTCAAAATCTTTTATATAAAAAGTGTCTTGTACACTACCAGATATACTGTCAAAAGTCTCTACTTTCATTCCCATACCTTGAATTGCATATCTAACACCTCCGCTTGTATATTCACCAGTATACATATACCAATATAACCATTCTGCTTGTTCATCTAGCCTTGCTGGTTTCATATATGGTGCATCTGATACAGTATTACTTTGTATTTCATTTTTACACCTAGATAAAAACCTGTAATTATTAAACCTCTCCCAAACAAATTTAGCGTCTGTACCTCTATTGACTAAACTATCTTCCCCATACTGAGCAACACTGTTTATGATTCTTGTAAGTTTAGATAAGGCTAAATATCCTTTACCACCATTATATCCATCTGCCTCAATTACTGTTCCCTCACCATTAATAACTTCTGGACAAGCAAGAACTTTTATTGTTCTTATACAACCATTAGGTGTGACATTGTAAAAACTTACAGGCTCTGTTACATTATCTTGCATTGCTAGACCACCATTCATGCCTCCCCACTCATGACTTTGCCAAGTTCCTTTGTTTATTGGCACTAAACTATAAGACAGTTTATCTCTTACAAGAGGTGCTAAGTCTACAGTAAACCTATGGTCTAGTGGTGGTGTCTGCGTGTTATATCTTCTGTTTGGTATATCTCTTGATTTTTTTATTGCACCTAGATATTCGTAATCACTTAGCGTACTACTTGCTGGTGATGTAGTTGTAGCATAAACTTTAAAAACTATATTTACCACATCTCCATTTCCATTTGTAAGTGAAGAGCCTCCTGTCCAATTTGCTTTTGATGGTTCTGTATCTTCTGTTACTCCAGTGCTTGTCCATATGATTTGAAACCTTAAAGGACTATTAGCACTTACAAGAAAATTTCTTCTACCTGTCCAACTTAACGCTGCTAAATTTGAATTAACATCTTCATTTTGCAACTGTATACCCCAACTAATTGTTCCATTAATACTCGTACTCATTATTAATATATTTTAAATTTTTTATTTAAGTAGTCATTGATTTTTGAAATTTCTGCTTCTTGCAATGACCTATTATAAACTATTACCTCTGCTATATTTACTTTACCAAAATCACTTGTTCGGTATTTAGATATAGTATAACTTGCTTCATTAAAAACAATAGTGTCTGTCCAAGTTAAACTATCACTACTAATCGCACCTCCATTTAATTGTGTTCTTAAAGTACCAGTACCACCTATAAACTGCATCCTAAAAACATTATAATTACTTGCAACACCTCCATTAAATAACGCTTCATTTGAACCTGCATCATTTATATATCCATAAACTTTATTATCATTAAAACCCATTACTACATTAGCGTCAGGACTACTATATCCAAAGACAGGATTTTTACCTGCGTGTGATGTATGTTGCTTTGCCACCATAAACATAGTAAATGAATTTGCAGATATTGGATTGTTACTTGTTGATGTCAATACATCATTTGTGCCATCAAAATTAATATATGCCTTATCATTAGCACCATCATAACCATATCTTAAAGGTTGGTTTGCAGTAGTTGCCTGTGCCGCACCATTGCCATTACCAGATTGGTCTGCCCAAGCACTCACTCTTTTTGTTGGTATATCAAAGGTTACACCACTGTCTGCTTTTAACCAAACAACTAAATCAGAATAATCTGATGGATAATTAGAAACTGGTCTAAAGCATTTTGTAAATGCACTCATAGTAAATGTTAGTTTTATTTGCACTAATCTATCATTTGCAACTTCTTTTACTCTTTCTATTTCTATGCTTTCATCATTTAAGTAAGCCTCTACTGTATTGTCTTGATAGTTTTTTAAAACCATATCTAGCCACTCGTTTGCTAAGTCTTGTAAGTTATCCCATCTTTTTTGTAGAGTAACTACTGATTGTGCTGCTTGAGAATATAAGTTATAAAAGTTTATTTCAAACTCATACTCTTCTCTACCATTATATATTTCTGGTATTATTGATGCTGGTGGCTGTATTAGCATTAAAGGATATTTAGCATCATGGTCTTGATTTATTTCGCTTTCATAGCCAAACTTCACATCACCATAAGTCCACTTGCTCTCGAATACTGTTATTATATCTGTTAATCTTGTTATTGCCATTTTTACAATGTTATATTATTTTTGTTATGTATCTTTTCTTGAACAGCAATTTCATAATCATTTTTAGCACTTTGCCAACTCAAGTAAGTTAATACTTTATATAGGTCAGTATTTTTAACACTATCTATATCGTTATGTCCATCCATCTTAAATATTCCTTTCTCTGCCACCATATACAAACTATTCAACCAACCATATGGTCTTATGAATTTGTTGTAGAGTCCAACTGTAGAAACTCGGTTTTTGCCGCCTCCACCTCCTCTTCTGTTTTGCCCAAAAACATTTGGAAAGTCCTTGTTAATTTTACGCTTTGCATTGTCAAAAAAAAACTGAACTCCCAAACTATATCCATTGTGAGTTCTTTAAACTTATCAGATTTTTGGGGTATCTCATCATCATTATATTCCTCACCTGCTCTTCTACATAGTATTGCCATCTGTTCTGGTAACACATCAAATCTACCATGCTTCATTATCTTTATCGTACTTTCTAAGTGTGTTGATTCAATGTAATCACCAAATGTACTTCTTTTTAAAAATTCTTTTGGAAAAAAATAAGTTTCTCCCTCAAACTCAAACCTATCTATTCCTTGAGGCTTGTATTCTTGTAATAGTTCCCCTACTGTACCCACTGCTGCGTTTACACTTTCCATATCTAGCATTTTCATATCGTTTGCATTTACACCTGTTAGATACATAAATATATCTCTGTTTAATTGTAGTGTTTGCACCTCAGTATGTTCTGCTTCTATTACATTACCTTCCTCATCTCTTTTGTTATACTTGTTGATGATTGTGTATAGTCCACACCACCAGTTAAGTGTTATGTCTTTCCATTTTGTTGGAACTTCATAAGTTGTGTCTTGAATTTTTATTTCTACCATAATAATATTATTAATTTTTGCTTAAATGTAAAGTTTCTAATTCTTTTAGTATTTTCTTCTTTTCTTCTTTGTCTATAAGCACATCTGCCAACTCGCTTGTAGCATCTTCAGTTATTCTTGCTATATTGTCTATACTTAATGTAATCTGTATAAGGTTTTTGTCATTTCTTAATGCAGTTAAAAAACCAACAGTTGTATAGAACATCATATTTGGAATTATGAATAAAAATTCAGAAATTATTTCAGTATCTTCATCTTTTAACATTCTGTCATAAAAATTATTAGAATATAAATAAACCGAATCCATCAACTCAATAAACGAATGATATTTACCATAAGCACAGTTGTCAGTTGAGAAATACATAACTTTTTTTACTTTAACTATGTAATCTTCAACTATGCTCTTATGTTTATCATCTAAATAGTTTATTTCTCTTGCTTTCATTATTTTTTGATAATTTTTCAAAACAATGCAAAAATAGTAAAGGTATTGCTAAATATTTTCCTAATTTTTAGATAATCTGAAAAAATTAATTAAAAAATACTACCTTACCACTTCCACTCCAAATTTCTTTGTTTATAGCCATCACTAAACAATCTACCATGTCATCATGCTTTGCAGATGGAAACCTTGACAGTTGGTCAAGAAATTCTCTGTTCCAATCTCCATTTAGTAAACTAACTCTACCGCTTTCTAGTGATGCACTTACATCTGCTACTCTTGCTACCTTATCTTTTGTTGGTGGCTTATCTTCTTTTACGTTTAATCCTGTTTCTCTAATTAATGTTTGCACAATAGATTTACCAGATGCTTTTGGTTCTACATATATTCTACTTCTATTTGTGTAGCCATTTTTTTGTACCCACTGCGGTATAAACTTAACCAACTCTGGAAATTCTTTATGTACATTAACACAATCTACTATTTGCCACTTGTTGTCTTTATATGTATATGCTAATAACGCAGAGGGGTCGTTTTTTTGGTTTGCAGTATATGCAGGGTCTATAACAAAGTTTACTGTTGCATCTTCTACTCTATACCTATCTACTCTAAACCAACTTGAATGTATCATACCACTATCTAGGGGTGTTGGTGTTTGTTGTAGTTGTC
>CEUI01062771.1_pt1 | contig 33181 bp, 22 predicted proteins | sample 531411 | NCBI WGS metagenome assembly CEUI01 (sample SAMEA2622841, study PRJEB7988) | marine metagenome | isolation source: saline water (ENVO:00002010), including
CAACAAACCGCAATGGCACTGATGGCACAGGCACAACAATTGTCCGCCAGTGTATTACAACTGTTGGGTGGATAATAATGGCACAATTGACAGAGGAGCAATTTTTAGAGATTACAAATTTACATAGTCCTAAGAAATTTTCTAATAATATTGAACTAATGGTTAAGGATCAGGATTTGAGGTATATTGATGCTGTATTAGAGTATTGCAGTCTGCATAATATAGATAATGATATTATTCCTAAATTGCTGACTAGACAATTAAAAGAAAAATTAGAGGTTGAGGCTGTGGAATATAATTTGCTACCTAGGGTTGGTTCTCTACCTGTATGATGGAAGCATATGATGCTTATAGACTTTATTTGGGGTTGAAATTACACTTCCAAAATGAAAAGTATGATTTTCAAAGATTTAATGGCGGGGTTCGTTCCTCGCCTGAATCTTTCTATAAAAGGAAGGATAGATGGTTTTTTGAAAAATTGATTCGGAGATATAAGGGTGAGCAAGTAAAGGAATTTTTTATCTCTAATTTTATTAATGGGGATAAATATGGAGGGTTACACACTGAGGAAGCAGATACAGTTTATATAGATTGGAAGAAGCGGATGCAAAGTGTAACATACAATTTTACGAGTGATCTGAGGATCTTAATGGGATCTGTAGATCATTTTGATAAATTGTTTCAAAAGGAGGGGCAGTATCCTATAATACTGTCAAAATTGTATCAGGGAGAAATACAATTGGAAACTTTTTTAATTTTAAACCAGATGCTCAATTTCTTCCCCCAATTCGATAAGGAGTTGGATGAGTATCAATGGCCTGTTACACGAAAACTGTGTAATAAATACAGTAGTTTTTTAAATGTCGATCTTAAAAAATATCGCACAATTGTGAGGAAAGAGCTTGACATTTAGAGAATAATATGTTATAATACTATTATAATTTTTTGGAAATTGTTTCCAGGAAATTTTATACACTAATACAACGTATACAACTAATATAGGAGACATTTAATGTCATTTGCAAAATTGAAACAAAATCGGTCTAAGAATATTGAGAATCTCATAGGTGAATTACAAAAATCTAACCAGCAAACTTTTAGTAATCAAGATGATAGAATTTGGAAGCCGGAACGTGATAAGTCTGGAAATGGTTATGCTGTTATTAGATTTTTGCCTCAGACTGATGGGGAAGATTTACCTTGGGTTCGTGTTTTTTCTCATGGGTTTCAAGGTCCTGGTGGATGGTATATCGAAAATTCACTTACAACTTTAAACCAAAAAGATCCTGTTAGTGAATATAATACATCTCTTTGGAATAATGGAACTGATGGTGGTAAGGAGCAAGCAAGGAAGCAAAAACGTAGATTGAATTATTTTTCTAATATTTTGGTTATTTCAGATCCGGCTAACCCTCAAAATGATGGTCGGGTTTTTCTTTATAAGTATGGAAAGAAAATATTTGATAAGATTAATGATTCCATGAATCCGGAATTTCAGGATGAAACTCCACTTAACCCATTTGATTTTTGGGAGGGTGCAAATTTCAAATTGAAAATTAGAACTTTAGATGGATTTGTCAATTATGATCGGTCTGAATTTGATCCCTCCACTCCTTTATATGATGGTGATGATGAAAAGTTGGAGGAATTATGGAAGAGTCAATATAAATTAAATGACCTTATTGCACCAGATCAGTTTAAAACTTTTGATGAATTAAAAACTAAAATGGATAAAGTGTTAGGACTTGCATCTACCCCGTTAGATATTCCTACCGCACCTCCTAAATTGGATCAGGTTGGAGATGTAGATAAGTATATTACGACTTCTAGTGATGCAGAGGCCAATGATGAGGATGATGCTATGTCATATTTCGCTAAGTTGGCAGAGGAGAGTTAAATTTAGGTAGTCCTTATATTTTGTTTATGCCCCCTTTATTGGGGGCATTTTTTAGCCTATTGTTGAAACCCGTAGGACAATTGTGATGTCATTGGGTCGAATGCGGAAGATGGTTTGTATATGTTGCTGTTTCTATTCAATGTTGAATTATTTACTACAGTGCTTTGAGCAATATTTCCTGCAGTCATTGGTCCCCTTGCTAATGCTTTATTTTCTGATCCGGACCTATATGTATTCATACCATCATTTTTCCCACTTCCTAGAGATCCTTCAATATCATTTCTATCTAACCCTAGTGCTTTTATTGCCATATCTTTGACACCAGGTGCAAAATCCGGTATCATTTTGACTAATTGTGTTTTTATACCAGTCCACAAGTTTGCTAGTAATTCCGGTATATTCATTGGGTTTAGGGATATATTTTCTAGTGATAGGAAATTTTCAATTTTTTCAAATATTGCAGTAAACCATCCACGAATACCATCCCACATATCAGTTGCTTTGGATAGTAGATCGTTCCATCTATTCTTTACCCCATTTATAGATTGGTCAAATTTTTCTGTTACAAAATCTTTCATTGAGGTGATAGAATTTTTTACTCCTGAGAATATGTTTACCCATTGATCTCCATACCAAGTAAATCCATCTTTTATCAATCCAGTTCCAGTCCTTGCAACTTCTTTTGATTTATCCCAGGTGTCTGAGAGTCCTTGTTTTGTTTCTTCCCACATTTCGGATGTTTTATTTCCTATTATGCCCCATCCCTCTTTTACTCCGTCTACAGTATTATTCCAACCCTGTTTAACTGCTTCAGCTGCTTGTCCGGGTAGTGCTTTTGTTTGCTCCCATTTACCTTTAAACCAATTGGTTACATCTTCCCACACACCACTAATCCATCCACTGAATTTTATCCAGGAATCTTTTAAAAATTCCACTGAATTATTCCAGGTATTTTTAAACCAACTTCCTACTGCATCCATTGCTTTGGCGATGTTTTCACCGCCTATCCATCCTAATAAACCACCAATTGCAGAACCAATCAGACCTCCAATTAATGTACCAACTACAGGTACAACACTTCCTATTCCTGCTCCAATAAGGGCCCATTTTCCAGATTGCATAAAGGCATTTTTAATTCCCCCATCGGCAGTTCCTCCTAGAAATGCCCCAATAGCTCCTGCAATTTTTGATACTCCCCATTCACCCGATTTTGCCCATCCTTTTAATCCATCTACTACAGCCCACATCAATCCAAGGGCAAGTGCTGAAACTGGATTTGCCATTCCTGCTACTTTAGGGAATATTTTACCTATAGCACCTGTTAGCATTCCACCAATACTAAATTTTCCACCAAAACCACCTAAAAGTCCCCCTAAATCTCCAAATATGTTTGTTAATAAGTTTCCTTTCTTTTCCTTTCCTCTACCCAGGAGCCTTTGGAGTAGACTTAAGTGTCCATCATCTCCCTTTCCTTCTCGTTCCCGTTCTTCACTAAACCTATCTCTTTTAATTTCCAGGTTTAACATTCCTTGAAATGATTTGGCAATACTTTCTAGTAGTGGTCTCTGAACGTTACTAAAATAATCTGGTGCATCTTCGGTGTTTTGTTCTCCTGGTATTAGTCCTTTCACCTCATCTGAAATGTTTATTAAGTCTACTACATCTTTATCTTTGAGGGTGCTTATTCCATTTGAAAAATCTTTTGCTGTTGGTTGATTCTCTAGTACTGCTCCTAATCCTTCTAATAATTTTGGTTGTGAATTTATAATATAATTTGCGATGGTTTGTAAGTATGGAGGACTACCGGACATTAAATTTTCATTTTGTCTTCCAAGTTTGGCAATTGCTTGTTCTAATTTTTTTCCGGTAAGTTGTTGTAGTTTGGAAATTTCCTCTCCTGAATCAAGTTGTTGTGATATTATTGATTCAAGTGTGTCCAATCTTGGTTGTAATATTCTTGTTAGGTTATCATTTGAATCTGATATATCCTTTTGCAAATCTAGTATTTTATCTCTTGCTTCAATTTTTTCCCACATCTCATCGGATGTTATTGCCCCAGTAGTTGTGTGTTTATCATCAATTTCATCAATTCTTTTTTGTAGCTTTTCAATTAAAAGTTCCCTAGCAGTATTTTCCTGTTTGGATAAATCCATGCTCTTTTTTATCTTGTCGGATTCTCTTTCCTCTCTGGTTCTTTCATCTTTTTCCCCAGCAAAAATACTATTTTCACCAAAAATTGTACTAAATGCTTTTTGGCCAGCAGTTATTCCGAAAGCTAACAATGGATCGGCTGCAAGGGCGGCAAAGGGAAGAAGGGCTTGAACCCCTTCCTTTAAGTCATTTCTTAATTCCTTAAATCCACTTTTTAAACTTGTAGCTAGGTTTGGGATTATATGCCTTCTATGAAATTCTATATTGTCATCTCTTTCTGCCATTACCCTTGCTCCCTTCGCATCCTTTCATTTTCCTCTTGGATATGATCGTTTAATAATTGAACATATATTTCCTTTTCCCATGGAATCATATTTTCGATTTCAGTTAAACTATATTTATGATGTTGCATCATTGAAAAGTTTAATAAGTAATAATTTTGCAATGTGTTATGGCACATTGCTATGAAAAAAAATTTTGTAACCCTCTCAATGGAATTAGGTCTTTTGTTCCACATTCACCACATTCAAATCCTAAATTATATTCAAGAACTGGCATGGTGGTAAAAAATTCTTGCACGCTTAATAGTTGTTGTTGTGTTAATTGTTCCATAAATTCTGTTTTTTCGGTACTTGTATAGTCATTAAAATCATATTCCTCTTTATTATCATATATACTTTCAATACAAATTGTCAGAATTTCTAAGGACTGTTCTATGTCATCTTCGGATAATTGCTCAATTCTACCAATCAATCCCACTGATGGGTATCTCATATTCACTCCAATTGTGTCTGTAATTTGTATTTTTGATTGGTGGTTTTCATTTATCTTTAATTCTATTTCTTCCAAGTTTATTTCATGTGGTGTATATGCCTCACATGATTCTGATATACATGGTATTGATATTGTAGATGTTTCCCCTATAGATTTGGATCTTATATTTAAAAATATGTTTTCTAGGTCGAAAAGTGGTAACTGTGAAACGTTTACATTATCAGTTAAAATGCAATTTTCTATTATTTGTTGAATGGCATTTAAAATTTGTTCTGGGTCCTCTCCTTCTAGTGCCATTAATAATATCTTTTCCTCTTTGACTAGAAACGGCCTATATACTATGGTTTCTCCTGTTGAATGTAAAGTTAAATTATATTCAGGCACTTCAATTTTTGGTAAAGGCATATTAAAAACTCCTATTCTTATTCTACTAATTCAGCATATTTCCATTTGTCATATGCAAAGGTTACTGTAAAGGTCATTATTTCTTCTCCGTTGGCATGTGCTAATTCTATAGAACTTACACTTATCGGATATGCATTTTCAATTTCAACGTCTAATACTTTATCGTTATGCATATTAAATATTCCCATATTGATCTTGGAAGTAAAATCGGCTTTATATGATACAGAGCTATCTTCTGGATGTATAATTCCTGCTTGCCATTGGTCAAACCATCTCTTTTCTAACATCGCATTGGATGTGCATACAAAACTCATATCTATATTTTCATATGCTATGATATAGGGATAGTCTTTTTCTGCTCCGTTGGTGGAGGATTGAAAGGTTGATATTTGCTTTCCCGGTAGTGTTGCAGTTCTACATCCAAACCAAGACATCAGTTGGGTATCACTCATATCACCGGTGAATCCATAGTGTTGTGTTAAATTTAAATCATATAATACAGCTGGATGTTGTATTGTTACTAAATATCTATCTGAGGTTAATGGTGAGCCAAATTTACCAAAATAATTTGTTATCATTGAAGCTGGATTTGATATGGCCTGATTAAACGCCAACCCTCCCCTCGTCTCATCATTTCCTATCGTTACTCCAGGTTGATGCCCAGATGTTTCTAATTCTGGATCTAATTTACCTATAGTTTGATCTGGTGCACCTAAAGATTTAGCTAAATCGGATACTCCGGATATTTTCGGTACGTTTTCTCCTAATAATGGGTTTTCGATAGGTTCTCTCTTTGCACTTATAGGTTTTTTGGCCGCAACTCCCATGTTAGCCGGGGTACTTGGTAAAGGAGTGGGAGTATTTTCATCTAAACCTAATTTGTTTCTAACCCATTTATTACCCTTTGCTGCCCATTCCTGTGCAGTACCCGCACCAGGAATTCTACCACCATACTTTTGTAGACCTTGAAGGGTTTTATTTTGTAGTGTTCTTCCATGATCCCTTGCTTCCTTTGCCAAACTTGGGGGTAATTTATTTAAAACTCTATCAAGGTTACCTCTATGTCTATAGACATCCTTTACTGATTGGACTCTATGTTTTATTTGTCCGGTAGTAACCTTTTTTGCAACATCTGATAGATTATGCTTTTTAACAAATTTTCTAATGTATCCACTCATGACTTTTTCCTTATATTGAATTCGACCAAACAGTTTTATTTTTTGCTTTGACGAACCTTTCTACTGGTAAATACAATGCAGTTTCCCAGTCCTCTTCCTCAACCCTCAAGAATTTGCTCGTTACATGTTTATTTAGGTATCTTTTTATTGTAGGTTTAAGATATTTGTTCCTTTTTAGGGCCTTATATGTTACCCTTCCACTTTTTGCATCGAGTAATACCTTTCTAAATTTTGGAGGAAGATAATGGAAATTTACACCTAAAAACCCACCCTTATATATTTCTAATGGCATCACAAGAGGAAATTTATCATAGTATGGGAGAGTTGCCTTTGTTTTTGGATCATATTTAAACATATATAAACCCTTAGATTGTGCAAATACCCTTCCTGTAAGTTTATCCTTATCCCTTAGTAATTTTTCTGGTGTTATATTTTTTATTTTGGCAACTTGTCTTCTAAACCAGTTAAATGCTTCTTGGATATTTTCTCTTGCCCTTGCTTCTCTGATAATTTTAAATGGAGAATCATTCATCTTTTATACATCCTTAGTAGTGGGTGGTTTTCTGTTATGATGTGAAATTCCCAATTTCTAACTTTACAAAATTCATTTGCCGCTTTCCATTTTGCACTATTTTTCACCCATGCTTTAGATTCTATAATCATAGTTTTCCTTTTTGTGGTTTTTCTGAAAACTGGTTTTTGAGTTTGTTTTTTTGGTTTAACTTCAATTATTTGTATTTTTGTCCTTCCATTATTTATAGTTTTTACATAAAAGTCTGGGTAATATTTATGCCTTTTATTATCCGTTGGACAGAAATATGGGATCCAGATTTCTTCGCTTGCCCATTCTAAGACGGTTTTTTCACTATCACACCATTTCATAATTTTTCTTTCCCATAAGGAACGAAAATATATTTTGGTTGGATCGCCTTTATATTTTTGAATATTCTTAGGAGTAAAATAACCTTTATATGCCATATTATTATTTATAAATACAAGTGAGCATAAATACTTTATATTTGTGGGGGTTGGTTCTAATGGCAGGAAGAAGAGGAATAGATTTTAGAAAAAATGAAGATGTCCCATATGTTCGTTATGGAATTTATCCTTATAATCAGGTGTGTGAGGAAACAGTTTTGTTACTTCCTATGCCTAATGGTTTGGAAAGTGGAGACGAATTGGACTGGGCAGATGAGGACAATTGGGGTATTGTTGCAGCTGGAGCATTAGGTAGAGGGATTGATATTGCTGTTGATGGATATGAGGGTGCGTCTAAAGGATCTGCTGGACTTTCTGCATTAAAATCTGGTGCTTGGGGTGCTGCCAAGGATATGGGTGCAGTTGCCGCAAAGATAGGTGCTAATGCTATTGGTCAAGTTAGTCCACTTGCAAAGGTTGCAGCTAGAGGAAAGACTTTAGATTTAGCCCAGGAGCAGTTTTTTAAAGGAAAAGCTTTTCGCACTTTTAATTTTCAGCATAATTTAACTCCTGATAATGAGGAAGAAACAGAAAAAATTAGACAGATTATCCGTGAGTTTAGGTTGGCATCATCTCCTAGTTATAATAATGGTTATTTTGTATGGCCTTCCGACATTTGGCCTAGATTTTATACTGGTGGTGGTGGGTTTAACAGTTCTTTGAGGTATGAGCCATCTGAAGAAAATAATTATTTACCAAAAATTGAACGTTCAGTGTTGGTATCAGTTCAGGCTCAATATCAAGTAAATGAACCTTATCAACAACATAAAGATGGATCTCCTACTAAGGTTACTATTATTTTGCAATTTAACGAAATGGTAAAACAAACCAAAGAGGTTGTGTGGCAGGCAGAAAATAATGGACCTAATAGACAACAAGCCAGTTATACTAGAGATAGTCTTGAGGAGAGATTTTCTAAATCTAAGAGGTTGAAATAATGGCTACAAATTATTTTGAAGTTTTTCCTAAAACTGAATATAAATTCGATAAAAATGACGATTTGGTTGAGGTTACAGATATAACCAAAAGAGTAGGTATTAGAAAGGATTTTATTGGTTTAGTTTCATCATACTATAAGCATAATTTATCCACAGAAGATAGGCCTGAGGTTGTGGCAGATATAGCATATGAGGATAGCAATAAGCATTGGATGATTTTACATGCTAATGAAGTTGTCGATCCATATCACGATTGGATAAAATCTGTAAACTCTTTAGAGGAGTATGTAGATAAGAGATACCCAAATAGATATATACAAACTTCTACTGTCTTCGGTGCCGATTGTCCTTTATCTGGAGATATATTTTATAGTGCCCCTACTGCGACTTGGCCGGATGGGGTTGTTTCTGCTTGGTCGTTTACTAGTTCTCCCCCTGTTGCGAGTGCAAAGGAGTGGGATGATGGAACATATGAATCAGTTTCAACGACTACCGGAGGTAGTGGAACTGGTGCCATATTTGATGTCATTGTATCAAATAATAAAAAGCAATATGATCTTGTAATGGTTTCTGGTGGTAAGGGATATGCGGTGAGTGATGTTATTACGCTTACCCACCCATCAGATTCTACTAAAAATGATTTACAGATCACTGTTTCGACTGTTAATTATTATACATTGACTGGATTGAATATGAAAACTGGTGGTTCTGGTACGTTTACTGCTGGAAGTACTGTTACTAATGGTACGGCATCTGCTACTGTTGTTTCTTGGGTTGAAAGTGCAGACCAAAGCTATATGCTTGATAGGTCTTTAGTTGTTAAAAATATTACTGGGGGTACATTTTCAATAAATGATACTATCACCATGACAGGTGGTGTTTCTTGGGATGTTGAAAAGGTAGAAGGAAGATCCTCGGATAATTGGAGGGCTGATACTACTCCGGCTTTAAAGACTATTGATGTTCTTGAACTTGAAACTGGAATTACAGGACAGATGAAATTATTGGCTAAAGGGTGGAAAGGAATTCCTTTGGCTAATGATGAATATTGGTCAGATTCTCTGATAACTGGATATATTACAGGCGGGGATTGGTTTACAAAGGGAAATACATTGAGGAATATGACAGATTGGAATGCTAATGTGCCTGTGGAACAAAGACCTCCCGATTTGATAATAAATAAACATATTGCAGGAAAGGTAATTTCATCAGATTCTTCCATTGGGGTTATTATCTACAAAATTATAACACCTTCAAATAATGGTGGAACCGATTTTACTACGAATGAATATTTGTTTACCAAAACATATAAAGAAGGAAGTTATCCAAATGCCATAAAGGTTGACGTTTTGGGAAAAGAAAAGGATGCACCTAAATATTATGAGATAACTAGAACTAATGACGATGGAACTACGGATAGAGTTCAAGTAGATTCGGGTTCTATTGGTGCGGATAACACGTTGGCAAATGGATTTACTGATAATACTTCTGCTATTTCTCCGACTCCTGTTTCAAATTGGGAATATGAAATACGAGAAAATGAGAAAAGGCGGGAGGTTAATGTTGTTAATTTGGATTTAATAGACCAATTTGAAGCGGAATACATTTCTAAAATGAGTGATGATTAATGCCAATATTAAAACCGGGAACATTTAAAATAGGGGAAATATCTTTATTTTCTGAGGTAACGGGAGTTCAACTTCCTTTGGATGGGTTAGCCCAAATTTTAGAAATCAATATATATGAAAATATGTTTGCTGATTCTGTTACATGCAACATATTGGTATCTGATAGTAATAATTTGATTGCAAATTTACCAATTGTGGGTAATGAGAAGGTTAAGGTTGTATTTTATGGCTCTAGTGAGGGTGAAAAAGAGGATAGAATTTCTTTAGATTTTAAGCTATATTCAATGGATGCCTATTCTAAAGATAATATAGGCGCTTCCACCTATATTTTAAATTTTACTTCTGAGGAATATATTGAGAGTTGTAATAGTATTATAAGTAAGTCTTTTTCTTCCTTGACTGTCTCGGAAATTGTAAGTAGAATTTATTCTGGATTGAATTCCAAAAAGAAAATAGAAATTGAAGAAACTGATTATTTACATAATTTAATAATTCCTAGTATGAAACCGTTTGACTCTTTAAATTGGCTGACTAAGTATGCAAAATCTAAAGGGTATAATGGTGCTAATTATTTATTTTTTGAAACTTTGACCGGTTATAATTTTAAATCTTTAGAATCTTTTGTGGATATTTTAGATGATGATATTTATGGAACGTATTATAATATTCCACCCAAGGTTAATCCAGTACATTCTGGAGAATATTATTTGATAGGTGAGTTGCGAATTAAAAAAACTTTTAATATAATGAAAAATATTTTGGATGGTCTTTATTCAAGTAGGGCAATTGTCCATGATATTATTAGAAGAACTAAAACTAATATGGATTTTAATTATGTTGATTCCTATGGTGATTATAAGCACGTTGAATATAATAAACGTCCTGGTGGGCAAAGATCAACTATGATTTTACCCGAAAAGTTGTCAGAGAGTGATTCCATCAACTATATTGAAAATCCAGGTGCAAATTTGAGTGTTATCCCTAAGCATAGTAATTTATTTTCCTCCTCTGGTAGGGATTATAATAGCAAGAGGGATGTAGTTTCACAAATAAGAAAATCTCAAATGGCACAGTTGTCAAATTTAGGATTGGAAGTTGTTATTGAGGGTGATTTGAAGATTAGATGTGGTAATGTTGTTTCTATTATGGTTCCATCTTCTCAATCATCTTCTGGATCTTGGTTGTGGGATCCTTATTTATCTGGAAGGTATCTGGTTACAGGAATTCGACATTCATTTTCTGCCGGAAAACATGCTACAGTTTTAGTGTTAAATAGAGATTCAAATTATACCCCAATAGATTCAAAGTCAAAGGTTTTGGATAATATTTTTAAAGGAGTTGAGTAATGAGGTATTCTGATATTATATCTAACAATTATAATCAATTGGATGAAAAGTTGATTATGTTTAATCAGGGTAAGAAATATGGTCAGATTGTTTTTATGGCAGGTGGTGCTGGATCTGGTAAGGGTTTTGCCCAGAAGAATTTTATGGAAGTGAATAAATTTAAAGTTCGTGATGTTGATGAATGGAAAAGATTGTTTATTGAATTGGATAAAATTTTTGATAGGACTTCTGGCAGGAGAGGTGTTAAAACTCAGGATAGTGATACTGGAAGACGCTTACAGGATTTTGATTTGTCCGATCCTAGGGATGTTTATGATTTGCATGGTATGTTAAAACAATATAACATCAAAAGTGGAACTCTGAAAAATATACTTGGTGATCTTCGGGCCGAGAGAAGTGGTAGGTTGCCAAATTTATTGTTTGATATTACATTTAAAGATTTGGAGGATATTAGTGAAGTTACTCCAAACTTAATTAAAGTTGGATATGAACCTAAAAATATTCATGTTGTTTGGGTTCTTGCAAATTACCATATGGCTGTTGCTAGAAATCAAGGGAGGGATCGAGTTGTCCCTGATGATATTTTATTGGCAACCCATGAGGGCGCTTTTAATTCTATGTATGATGTCATGAAAAATAAAGCAGGAAATTTACCAAATGTTAATGGTGATATAATCGTTATTCTTAACAATCAAGAACATACTATATTTTTTCAGGATGATGAGGAAGTTACCAAAAGAAATTTGAAAACTTATAGGCAATCTGTTAGTGTTCCGGTTGCAGGTGATGATAATTTTGGTAATGCTAGATTGAGTGCTAGGGTGAAAGATTCAAAGTTAAATATAACTCAAAAACCATCTAGGGTTGTGAAAGATTTTCTCTATGTTAGATTGAAGAATGCTGGACAGAGATGGAGAAAAGAAGGTGAAATAAATCAAGATGTATTAGATTGGATTAAAGATAATATTCCACGATCAAAGGAAACTATGCATTTTTGGGGTGGTGGTGATACTGGTTCCACATCCTCGGATGTCGCATTTGCAAATTGGAGTAGAGAATGAAACGATTTAAAGAATATGATTACCCAAAGAAGAAAAATTATACCAAAGATTCTAATAAGGAGATAATTGATGGTCCTCAGCCACATTGGGATACTTGGGATTATAAGAATTATCAAAAAAAGATTAAAGAGATGCAAAATGAATTGGACGTCTACAAAAAACGAGATAATTTAAGAAAAGGTAATAATATTAAATGAATACTGATTTTGTATGGTGGCAAGGTAGGGTAGAGGATGTTAATGATCCATTAGAGATAGGTAGGTGTAGAGTCAGAATTTTAGGTTATCATACTGATAGCAAAGAGGATATACCAACTGATACCCTACCTTGGGCATATCCAGCAAATCCTATCAATTCTCGTCCTGGTGAAACTGCACTGGGACCAGTTGTTGGTAGTTGGGTGATGGGTTTTTTCCGAGATGGTAGTGATGCCCAGGAACCTGTAATGACCCATTCTATAGATTTGGGTTATAAAAATCAAGATGATAGTAGTAATCAAAAAGTGGATGTTGGTGAAATAAATTCTCACCGTTTATCGAGGGGTAATACTTCTGGAAGTTATGTTGATTCTACCACATTACCATTTTCTGATAAAACTTCCCTATCACATAATGCTAAATTTCCATATAATCAAGTAGTAGAAAGTTTATCTGGACATGTAACCGAAGTTGATGATACTCCTGGTGCTGAACGACTTGCAACACACCATAAGTCTGGTACTGTTGAAGTTATTGAAGCAGATGGAACAAAAGTTGTTAAAGTTGTTGGTGATAATTATGAGGTTGTAGTTGGTGATGATAATGTGGATATTTCTGGTAATGTTACGGTTAATGTTGCCGGTAGTGCAAATATTACTACTGGAACTTATGCTACTGTAACATCTAATGGTAATTTAAATTTAGAATCTAAAATGGGATTTATTACAATGATGTCTCCCATGGGAGTCTCAGTTCAGGCACCATTTTTAGGAGTAACTGGAGCACTTATGCAACCAGGAAGTCCATTTGTTGCACCTGCACCTCCACCACCAGTTAGTGCTATTAGGGCTGCAGATGCAGCTGCTGATGGTGCATCTGCCCTATCAAGTTTGGCTTCGGATGCGAAGTCAACTGCGGAGAGCAGCCAACAAGGAACTCAACAATTATTACAAATTATAACATAATGGGGATATTGAATGTTTAAACAAAAATATTTAAAGGAAATTAACGATTCTGAAATTACGGATGCGTTTAATACTTTGCATGAGAAAAAAATAATTGAGTATGATAAAAAAACTAATACCCTGACAGTCAATTTAGATATGAAAATTAAGGTAAAGGGGACTTTGGAGTTTGATGTTGATGAACATGTATTTATTAGTAGTGGAAAGGGGGTAGACCCAGATAGAAAGGATGGGGTTAATTATTCTATTTGGTTAAATCCAGAATTTGACGAGGATCAAAAACCAATTGCCCAATTAGAACCAGAAGAATGGCCAACTTAGATTTAAAATTTTCTAATTCTACCACCCAACAATTAAGTTTACCTACTGTTGATGGTATACAACATATTCCTATTACTAGGGGTGGGTCTACCACTAATATTCCATTTGAACGATTTATATTAGCAGATGATTCTACCGTTTTTATTTTCGTTTTAACTGCATTTATAACTTCTGGTGGGTTGTTGAAAAATCAAAACCCAAAGATTTTTCATTATGGGTTTGGAACTCTAAAGGATGCGATGGTTTCCCCTTCGGCTGATCCAGGTCTCGATGTTTGGGATTTTCAATATAAAATTAGAATAAATAATGATAATTCTGATTATAGTATAGTGGAAGTTATATCAGGTGAATTGCCTCCTGGGTTATCGGTTGACTCTACAAAAACCTCCGGGGATAATGTAGATTTAACTGGAAAACCTTCAGAGGAATGCTTTCCTAACAATAGTTGGGCTGATAACTCATCATTTAGTAATTTTAGTGCTGGTGGATTTGAGAATAGCCATCTTGAATTGTTGGATGTGGTCTACACTGATGGGATTAATGGTAGTGTGATTGATAGTCCACAATCAACATTTACAGTTGGGGATGCTTTAATTAACACTTCGGGTGATTCTAGGGTGGTATCGGGGGTAGGAACTTATACTGATGAAAATAATGTGGTTAAGAATAAGATTACAATTCCATATGTAGATTTTATAAAAAGGGATGGTATAGATTCCTTCGAGGCGTTTGAATTACCCAAAAATGAGGTTGTGGAAAATGGAAAACTAACTTCAAAAAAAGATGCAAATTTCAAGGGTTGGATCAAGGGTGCTGGAATTGATGCATATTATAAGGACATAAAAACTGTATACACAACAACGAGTGAAATAGATTCTCAACACCAAAAGGATTATACATTTACTTTGGGTATGAGATCCTCAGAGGGAACTAGTTATTTTGCACAGCAGGAATTTACAATTAGAGTATTGCAAAATCACGATCAGGTTCGGGATCAACAACAACATTTTAATGATTATCCTCTACATCTTCTACATTACAATCCTACAGAAAAAAATTACATAGTTGAATTTCTATTACCGTTAATTAAAACCAATGGGCAAGTTACTAGTATAAAGTTGGAGGATGGTACTCTATCTTTTAATGATACTAAGGAAATAGAAGCATACGGATCCCTTACTTTTTTGCAGAATGCGGACGGTAAGAGGAAACAAAACGACATAGAATTGGATACATAAAATGGCAAGGCCAATAACTAGAGTTAGACTGGATATGGATAGTGGGCACGCACCTGGTTATGCCCCTTCAAATGCATATAGTGTTGCACAGGTACAACAAGATAAAGAGAAAACTGGAAATAGTTCAGAAAGGCCTCACGGTCCTTATGCGGGTAGTGGTAACGTTAGGGTTGGTAAAAAGGGTGCTGGAATACATAGACAATTTGATATTAGACTTCCTCACATTCCCATCCCACCAAATGTAGTAGTGGAATCTCCTGCTGTTCTTGAGGGAGGTTCTTTTCCTTGGTTGAAAACGGCTAGTAGTACGGTGTATGTAAATACGCAAGGGTGTGGAAGGCAGGGAGATATAACCGTCTGTGGTGCAATAATAATGACTGGAGAATTAACGGTCTTAGCAGGAGATTAAAAATGTTTCAAAGTCCACTCGGTAAAAATACCAAATTAGAAAGTAGAACATTTGTTGATGTTGATTTAAATTTTAAAATATATGATAATAAGGATGTAAAACTTAAAAATGGGGAAAATGCAATAAAACAAAGTATTAAAAATTTGCTATCATTTAATAGGTATGATAAACCTTTCAATCCAAACATTGATGTTGGTTTAAATTATTTATTATTTGAACCCATGAGTTCCGATGTGGCCACCACGTTGGAAATAGCTATAGGTGATATACTAAATACATATGAACCTAGAATAGGATCCGTTTCGGTTAATGTTGTGGGGGATGAGGAAAATAATTTGTATGATATATCAATTACTTTTTCCATAATAAACACTGAGATGGAAACAACTGTAGAATTCTTCCTGGAGCGGCTGAGATAAAATGGCAAATAAAAATATAAAAGTAACGGATTTGGATTTTGATACGATAAAAAATAATTTGCGGGAATATCTATCTGGAAAGGCAGTATTTACAGATTATGATTTTGAAGGTTCTGCTTTATCAGTTTTATTAGATGTTTTAGCATACAACACTCACTACAATGCATATTATGTAAATATGGTTGCTAATGAAATGTTTTTGGATAGCGCATTTCAAAGAGATTCTGTGGTATCAATTGCAAAGCATTTAGGATACACTCCTAAATCGAAGACTGGTGCAAGTGCTTCGGTAACCTTAGAGTTGTCAGAAAATAGTCAAATGGAAGGTGGTAATGATACCGTTTCGGTAACAATTCCAAAATATGAAAAATTTGATGCTGTTGTTGATGGTAAAACTTATACTTTTTATACTATGAATAGTTATTCTTCTACCGAATATGTAGATTCCGGTGATATTAGAACCTTTACGATTTCTGGTGTTAGTCTTAAGGAGGGAAATAAATTATCAAAAACTTTTGTGGTGAATGATAATTCGTTAAATGCTGAAAGGTATTTGATTCCAAATAGTGATGTTGATACTTCCACTATAGTGGTTAAAGTGAAGGAATCCCTAAGCACTTCCGATACCTCAAATGTGATATACACAAAAAATGATGGAATAAAGGATTATACTTCTACTGATAAAATATATTTTTTGCAGGAAGTTGAAGCAGGTAAATATGAAATATTTTTTGGTGATGGGGTGTATGGTAATAAATTAGAAGTTGGTAATGTGATTACTGTTGATTATATAACTACTAATGGTATTGATGCTAATGGTGCAGGAAATAATGAAGTTTTATCATCCTCTACTTATGGATTTACTCCCATTTCTAGTACTGCGAATTATGGAAAAAATACTGCCGGATCGACCAGAAGTCTTTCTGTTGTCGCAAAGGTTAGTGGTTCTTTTGGATCGGTTGCCACTGGTGGAAGTGATGTCGAATCCATTGAGTCCATTAAGTATACGGCACCTATAAATTTCCAGGCCCAAAATAGAGCATTGACCGCTAATGATTATAAATCTATTATCCTAACACATTATGCAAATGTTGACAGCATTCGTGTTTGGGGTGGTGAGGATAATACTAGACCAGAATATGGTAGAGTGTATATAGTTGTTAAACCTAAGGGTGGAACAATTTTAACTCAGCAAAATATTACAGACATTAAAGATATTTTAAAGAAGTATAAACCTATAGGTATTACGGTAGATGTTAAAAGTCCAGAATATTTATATTTAACTATTGATAGTACGGTTACTTATAATCCCAATATTGCCGTAGAGACTGAGGGTACGTTAAAATCGTTAATAGTAGATTCTATTATGAATTACAATAACCTTGAATTGTCAAATTTCGACAGCATTTTTAGATATAGTAAATTGTCAGGTGTCATTGATGATACCGATGCATCTATTAATAGCAATAAAACCACAATCGGGGTTCGACAGCACAAAACAGTATCATCGGAAGATTTGAGTATATCGTATGATGTTTATGGGGATGGAACTCATTTTGATTATACTGTTGGTGGAGGTATAGATATAGTTTTTGATGGTGTTGATTTGAAATCTCCTGTTAATCCAGGAACATTTGTTTCGGATAATTTTAAGACCTTGGGTCGAGTTTTACAGGAAACTAATGATACAATTAAAACTGTCTATTATAAAGATGATGGAATTGGTAATATAGATTTGTTAGCAGCTGGTGGTAATGTAGTTTCCCCTAAAGTTGCGACTATTGATTACACTACTGGATTGGTTAGTAAGATTAGTCCAGTCAAGATTATAGAAATTATTTCTGGTAAAGATTATGTTAAGTTTTCTGGAGATGTTGTAAATCAGGATATCTATTCTGATAATACCCAAATAATATTATTTGAGGAGATAGACATTACTGTAACCATGAAGGCGGAGACCATTTAATGAATATTGTAGATAAAAATAAGAAAATCTTATCCTCGTTAGTTGCAAATCAACTTCCATTAACTGTAAGAAAGGATTATGATAGCTCGATAAATTCAACTTCTGGTAGGAGTATATTTTCTGATTTTATTGAGGCGTATTATGAATTTATTGAGCGTGAAGTTGCTGTTTCAGTAAACGATTTTAAAAATGTTTCATTGAATAGATATAGAAATAATTCTATCTTATCTTTGGGTCCTCAATCTGGAGGTCCTTATAATATTACCAATAAACTCCCATCCCTTAGGGACTTCGACCATACCATAGAGACCCTTAAAAAGCATATTAAATCTGAATATTTGCAAAATATTCCTGATGATATGGAAGGAAATTTAAATAATTTATTTAGGTTAATTAGAACTATAAATTTGAGTAAGGGAACTGAGGCTGCTTATAAGGCATTATTTCGTTATATTTGGAATGCCAATGTGGATTTATTTGAAACCAATACGGAAATATTTAAACCTTCTGATAATTTTTATAAAGTTGAAAAGGTGATTAGACTTAAACTTATAGGTGGTTCTGATACTAATACTTCTTCCAATATGTCTCAATTTAAGGATAATTATATTGTTGGTTCCGATAGTGGAGCAAAGGTATTGGTAAATTCTGTTTTTAATTTAACAGATACAGTATATGAAATGTCAATTGATGAGGGAACATTGGAAGGATCATTTTTATCTACTGAGGAAGTTTTCGCTCAATCTCAAAGTGGATCTTCTATTATTAGGACTGGATCTACTCAAGAGGTTAGGGCTAAAATTGTACCTGGAATTTCAAAGATAACCCTAACTAATACTGGAATTGGTTATCTCCCCGGAGATGAAATCACCATTAAGAGTGATACTGGATCTGGAGCAAAGATAAAGGTTAAGGATGTAAGTTCTGGCCCCATAGATTCTTTAATTGTTGAGAGTTCAGGAGACGGATATGTATTGTCTGGTAGTAAAACTTCAGAGTACCTGTCCTTTTCTTCGGCATATATTGATGTTTATAATGGTGAGGGTTCAGGAACTATTGATATTGGTAGAAGTGCTACTGGAATAGAGATAGACTCTGTTGGATATACAGGATATAAAAGTGCATCTTTCACAGGAATTGAAACTTCAGGTGGTGGTAATGACGATTTAACGGTCAGTTTTGAAACAGATACATTTGGTTCCATTGCACATGGTGGGGAAATTAAAACTTATACTGTAACTGCTCCTACCTCCAACCATTGGTCCTCAGTAACCAATGCAGATAAAACTGCCACAACACATAGTCCTAATGATCCCACAGAAAATGCCCAATTTAAAGTTACAGTTGTTTCTGGAACAGTAGAGACTTATACTAACAATATCCCAGGAACTGGTTCTGGTGAAGTTGATTGGACTGATAATACATTTGAAGAATTGCCTAGTACAACTAATGGATCTGGTAGTGGTGCAACATTTAAAGTTGTGATTAGTGGAACTTCTACTAATTTTGCTGTAACTACTGTCAAGAAGGGATCTGGATATGCAAATGGTGATAAGATTTATATTGCTGAACCTAATAATGGAACTGGAACAACTTTAGAATTGACATTGCATTCTAGTACTGGAATAGGGGCCGTTTATACAGTTTCCCCTAGCACTTTAATGGGTAAAGGATATTCGGTAAACGATACCTTTAAATTGACGGAGACTGGTAAGTCGGATATCACTATCACGGTAGATTCTATACATACTGCTCCCTCAATTGTTTCTGGTGGTACGGGATATCAAACTAATGATCTTGTAACTCCAGTTTTTACAGATTCATCTATAACTGGTGCTTGGTTAAAAATAACAGGAACTAGTGCTGATGGGGTGGGAGATTGGAAAGATGGAACCATATATGATTATATACAAAATAGTAATTATAATTTGAAGGGTGCCAAAGATAAAATTTTTGAAGATGATTTTTATTCTGGTTCTGGTGGAAGGATTGCAACTCATTATAGTCCAAACAACCCAACAAATACTTGGGGTGCTTTTAATTCTCCATATAGTAATGTCCAACCTGCTAGTGGTTCTATTCGCTCCTTTTCTGTAGAAAATTCACCAGATGGAACTAATAGCACAACTGCTTGGACATCTCCAAGGACTTATACAAATAGAACGGCATATACTAGTGCAGATACTTTTAGTTCTGGTGATTTAACAATTGGAAAATCTTATAAAATTATTGATAATAGTGGAGATGCAGATTGGACTAATATCCATTCTGGTTCCTCTAATGATGTAGGAACAATATTTACTGCTACTGGAACAACTCCCACCTCCTGGGGAACGGGAAAGCTAATTGATAATACTTTAGATACGAAAGGTGCAAAATTTACTATTGCTGTTTCGGAGGATTCTAATGTCTTTACTGCTACCTTAACTGAACCGGGAAAGGGATATAGTGTAAATGAAAAATTGTATTTTGCAGAGGGTGATAATGACCAAGGTACTGGAACTCGTTTGGAAGTTCAAATTTCAGAATTAATTCCCACAACTGCTAGATTTACGGTATCTGTTACTGTTGGTGGTGTCCACACTATGAGTATTACTAACGAGGGTTCTGGTTATAAAGCAGGTGATTTGTTGGTATTATCACCTCCTGGTAATGCTACAGCTGGTGCAAATGATATAACCCCAATCGAAGTTACTGGGGTATATGATGATTTGATAAATGCAACTACGGATGCAGATGATACAATTACTATCAATCAACACAATCTTACAACCGGTGATGGAGTTGTTTATAAGCAATTGGATTCTGGTACCGGCTATGGTATTGGGTTGACTAATAATACAACGTATTATGCATCTAAGGTGGATGATAATAAAATTAAATTATATGATACTCATGCAAATGCCCAGAGCTCTGGTGCTACAGGATTAAAAGATATAACAACTTCTATATTAACAGGAAAGCATAGGTTGCTGAGGACTATTGCAGGTTTAAATAACCCTCATGTAACCGCAAATGTAATTGTCAAGGCATATCCCTTGAGTGTAATTTCCGATGTTTCAAATGGACAATTTCCTAATGTTTGGAGAATATTTATAGATGATATAACTGGTTCGTTTTCTGTTGGTGATGCAATTAGAATGGGAACTTTAGTTGGTGAGGTAATAAATGTTCATGAATATCAAGTTAAACCTCAGGGAAAATATGAATTAAAAACTTCTGGAACAGCAGCCCAACAAAAACAGGTTAATAATTTAACTTTGATAGATGGCGGTGCTGGATATAAAGTTCCTCCACAACCATATATACATTGGGTTACTACCACATCGGAAAGAAATTATTCTACAGAGGGTCATGCAAATTTAAAGGCATATGGTTCTTCCGCAGGTGGAATATTATCTTTTGATGTTGTCGATCCTGGTATAGAATATTTAAATACAGATCAGGTTATTTTTCCAAATAAAATTCAAACTATATTTTCTATTGTAAGTTTGTATAGAGGTACTGCTAGAGGGACTAGAAACTCAACGGCATCAGGTGTAATTAAAACTGGTGCAATATTAACTAAGTCTAAACAATTTTCCGATAATGTTGGGTTTATGGATTCAACTCAAAGGCTACCAGATTATAATACATATCAACCATTTTCATATGCAATTGAGTCTGCTGTCCATCCAGATAAATATAAAGACTTGGCAAAGCAGTTATTACATCCTGCAGGCTTGAGAATGGTTACTAAATATGTTATAGAATCCAAAACTAATCGAAAACCAACAACTAAGGTTTTATGGGAATCATCATAGAGGCGACTAATGGGAAATACAAATAAATTAAGATTATATCTTGCAGAAAAGTTTTTAAATGGATTTTCTTCAGATAACATATGGTTGTTTGTCGGAAAACCAACGGCCTGGAATACTAGTGGTACTACGGCCTTGGGTCATAAAACATATACCTCCGATACCCTATTAGCAGATATACAAAATTGGGATGATATAATGTCTATACAGAGGGTGAGTGATGTTAGCTTAGTGATTCCTTACACTGACATTTCTAGTTCGTCATCATTTAAGGAGTTTACAGACAATGAAGATTTGTTTGATGATGCCTCCACGGACACTTTTTATGGAGTAACAGCATCCAAAGATGTATATAAATGTATAAGTAATAATGACGGATCTACTGTTTCAGATATACCAGATTTAATTCAATCTAAGGCTATTAAATCTACCAATGATGGGTATATATGGAAGTTTATGTATTCCATCCCTACGAGTGATTGGGATAAATATCGAACTCCTACTGGTAGTTCTATAGGTGGTTGGATCCCAGTAAAGAGAATTACTCAAGCAGATGATTCTAGTCAATGGGATCATGCAATGAAAGGTGCTATTGATGGGGAAATACTTCATGTCGCAACAACTGCTACCGGTGGTTTTTCGGATGTTTCTGGAAATCCATTTACAAGTAAACTTGGACACTCTGTTCACATAAACAAAGATTTGACCGGAGAGGGATATGGAAGTGGTTTTGAGGCCACGGTTTCTCAACATAGTGGTGGAAATTATTATATTAATGTAACAAACCCAGGATCTGGTTATAGAAAAATAAACACAATTCATACTAAAACTGGATCTACTTATGATGATACTGGTCTGGCTACACAATTAAGACCTATATTATCACCAATTGGAGGCCATGGGTTTGATGCGGTAGATGAATTGGGTGGATGTAGGGTTATGGTAAGTGTTGATTTGACCGAAAGTATGATAGATTTTATTAAAGAAAATGATTTTAGGAAAATTGGACTTTTGGTAAATCCATACACAGAAAAAAGTTCCTTGGATTATATATCTGGTGAGTTGTTGGTTAGTGGAAATAAATATAGAGAATCTGTCAATGCTAGACAATTAGTGAAGGCTGTTATAACATCAGCATCTTGGAATGCAGCGGGAAATGATGGAAATGGTGTTAGGGAAAATGATATAAAGGATCAAGAATTTACTTTATATGATTCTAGTCAAACTGCAACTGGGACAAAAGGTGTTGTGGTCGAAGTAAATCCTGAAAGTGGGGAAAGTACAACTTTATATTTGCTAACAACGGCTGGTAAATTTGATTCAACTGCCACCAGCACTTCAATTAGGGGTGTGATGTTAAATGATAGCAATCATGTATCCAATTTGGCAGTTAGTAGTTACACACAAGAAAGTTTAAAGAAATATACTGGTAAGATTATTCATGTGGAAAATATTAATGCTTCCGATAGGACTAATAGCACACAAAAATTAAAATTAGTAGTAGAATTTTAGGGGAAAAAATAAATGGCAAACCTAAATCAAAATGTATATCCGTACTATGACGATTTTGATGGAACCAAAAATTTTAAACGTGTTCTATTTCGTCCTAGTTTTGCAGTACAGGCAAGGGAATTAACTCAATTACAGACCAATTTATCGGAACAGATTAAAAATATATCACTGCCAGTTTTGGAAAATGGTGAATCTTTAATCCCTGGTGAATTGAGATGGAGTAAATCAGTACCATCAATTTCACTGACAATTAATAGTAGTGGTGGTTATTTAGAAAATAGCTATACCATTACAGACACCACATCAAATAATTATCTAATTGGAAAATATATTCATGGTAAGACTAGCAACGCAATAGCAAAGGTTATTGGGGCAACAGCCGCTGGTCAAAATACTGCAATGGATATATCTTTACTTCCTTTATCTGGAACTTTTTCTGCTACTGAAGATTTGCATATTTATAATCAGACTGAATCCAGTGGTGGAACATCTGGATTAAAAATTGGTGTTTGTGGTTCATATAGTACTAATCCTGCAAATCAGGCTGTGGTTTACTTAAAGGAAGGAACATTCAACATTAATGGATATTCTGTATATTCTCCATCCCAAATATTAATAACTAAAGATACTAATATTAGGATAGGATTTAATGTTGTTGAAAGTTTTGTTACTGAGTCGGATGATTCTAGTTTGTTGGATAATTCTAGTGGAACTACAAATCATCAGGCCCCCGGTGCTGATAGATATAAAATTTCATTAACATTAGCATCGAAGCAGGTTGATCCACTTGCTGTGGTCTCTACTCTGGTAACAGCTGACGAAAATTTTATTGAATTAGCAAAGTTTGACAGTTTTGGAAATTTTATTGATATAACTTCTAATTACAATGACAATTTAGTTCAAAAGCAAGATTTGAAAGATTTGGTTCATGATGATAATGGAGATTATTTAGATCAGGCCCCAACCATCACATTAAAGGATGATAGTCCTAGTAATGTAACTGTGGGCATTTCTGGTGGTTCTGGATTTATTAATGGTAATGAAATTCAATTTTCAAATAGTGATATAGAATTAACGAAACCCAGCTCATCTAAAACTTTAGATGGTGCCAATTCTTGGTCTGGTGTTTCAGTTCCTTTTGTTCAATCCAACTATGTTCAAACCCAAGGTGGTATATCATTTAGGACTGATGTTGCCCCAAATCATAATTGGGCCCAATGGTGGGAGTTTGATGCGGCTGCTAACACTTCGGTTAATTTAAAGAAAAATTATGATGGTGCAACTGCTTCCGACTTGGTTGCTACTGCTAGAATTAAAAATATTGAGACTGCTCCTAGTGTTACCATATTGCAAGTTGAGGAAGAAAATTATACTGACACTGGGGATGGTGGTGGAACAACTCCATTTGCATGGATACCAGGAGAACTTATTAAAGATGCTAATGATGGAGCATGGGGAAGATTGATAAAGGTTGAAACTAAAGTTGTGGATCCCAGTGATGATACTACGGGTGATGAGTCGATGTTACTCCACATTGAAAAAATACACGGATATTTTACAGATTCGATGAAAATTGAAGGATATACTTCTGGTGGAATTGCAAAAGTTGGTCAAGTAACAACCAATGATGGATTTCATTATGAGGAATTTCAAGGTAGGGATGAGTTTAAGTTTTACTTATACGACTTGAAATTTCAAACTAATAATACCACAAAGGAGTTATATAAACTAGAAGATGCAACCACAATCCATAATGGAGGATTGGCTCTTACTGTTACTAAAAGTGCTGGTAATTTTAAACAGCAAGGTACTTCAACTGCAATTACAGCCACACCCCTATCAACCAATGGTACTGGGTTAAAATTAACATACACCCAACCGAATGCACCGGATTCTAGTCCAACTGTGGTGATAACAGATAATGGTACTGGATATAAGGTTAATGATACCCTTACTATAACGGATCCATTAAATACATCTACTTCTATTACTTTGACGGTAGCAACAATTAATGAGGATGAAATTGCTCAATTAGATACTAATATTTCATATTTAAATACTTCTAATAGTCAAACTTTATTAGGGCCCACTTCTCATACTGATTTTTCAAATTTGACAAATATGGGTTGGCCTACACAATTACTGGAATCTTCAGATAATCATGGAAAGGATGACACATTAACAACATTTGGTGATTCTGGTCCTTCCCTTTTGGTTAAAAAATTACCTAAAGATGGAATTTCATCTGCACAAAAGGTTACAATTGATAAAATTAGAGTAACAGATTATATTGCATCTTCTAATAATAAATTGACGGTATCTCCACCCACAAATCATACATTTGGTGTAGATAGCAACAATAAATTACTTGAAGGATATGATGATTTTATTTTATATGGTCAGGATGGTAATACGAATGCATGGAAATTCTGGAGTAAAGATGAATTCAAATTGACCTTTGCGAGTAATACTTCTGTGGATATAGAACTCGTTACGGTTCAGAGGACTCTACCCGTTGATGATGGTAAACAAACTTCTGCCAGTCCTCCGGTTAATAATACTGGAGAAGTAACTCAAACCACACTTGCCAGTGATAGTTTGGCAGGTAGTTATGCTGTTATATTTTCATGCAAACGGAGTACAGAAACTAATAGTCAAACATCAAAGACTTTAAATCCTTTTACGGAAACTAAATTTAAAACTAGTACGGATGTTAATAAGGATATTTTATCTCTATCAAAAACTGATGCACTTCCCTCCAATTTTAAAGTCTATCAAATGCTTAATTTTGGTGCTACCCAAAATGCAGCTGGTGCTTTAGCAACAAATGGTGGAGTAGATATTACAGATAGATATGAGATGGATACTGGACAGAGGGATAGCACTTATGAATTGGCCAGTTTGAGACTAAAAGATCCATGGAAATCAAAAGGTGTATACCCAAATGGTGCGTTATTGGTTGTTTATTATTATTGGGCCTGGGGTTCCACTGGTGATTTTATCAGTTCAGATTCTTATTTTTCAACTGAAACCAAGTATTCAAATGGTTTATCTGTTGCTAATAGTGAATTTACATTATCTTCCGACTTACCTGCTGGTGTTAAGTTTGAGAGTAAACGATTGGATGCTAATGGAAACCCAGAAATAGATAAGTTATTTCCAGAGGATATACCAGCATATATTTCCGAGACTACAGGTGAAAAAATTACACTTACAGATGCTATTGATTTTCGTATAAATTTAGGGAGTGATGGCGTTACTGCATTCCATGCATATCCTGTTGATTCTAGTGTTAATGTGAAAAAATTAGTTTATAAAGAACCTAAAAATATTTCTATATTTTTAGATAAATCTGGTAATTTTAAAACGACTACATCATCCTCCCAATCATTTGCCCATAATTTTGAAAATCACCTTCCTATTTGTGATGTCTTATTGCCTGGGAATATTTTTAATAAAAATGACATTGTTGTTAAACCAATTGAAATTGGAAAACGAAAGGCCCTTGATATTGGGAAGTTGGAAAAGGTTATTGAAGAATTGGATAGAAATCCAAATTCAAATGTTGATACGGTTGAATTGGAATTAGGTAGGGTGAAACGTGAAGTATTTTCAGATAATTTTACCGGGCATAATAAGGCTGATGTATCTGATAAAGAATATACTGCCTCCATCGACCTTAGGCGTGGTGAATTAAGGCCTGGTTATACACAAAAATCACTGAAAACTGCATCCACTACAACTGCAACCAATTCTTATGCAAGTTGGACTGCACCCACAGGATCTTCCGGTTCTAATATTTCATATGGTTATATAGGAAATGGGAGTACCCTAACTAAGGATAAGACATATAAAATTGTAACTTATGCTAAATCAGATGATCTGAGTAACTTAGGGGCAGTAAATCAGCAAGGGGAAATTTTTGTTGCAACTTCAACTGGTACGGCAACTACTTGGTCGAATGGAACACAAGTATTAGAATTACCAACTAAAGGGCATTCTTTGGTTGGAGGTTATGCAAATCCCACAGATACAATTTCCGATTTCATGAATTTACAAAGTAATGAATCAATGGATGTCAAATCTAGTGATATAAGTCCTTCTATTGGAACTATGCAATTGGAACCATCCTTTTCTTTATATAAATCTGAAAAATCTCCAGTTGATGTAATAGTTGATAAGAATGGAATTTATGATTCCTTAAAGTATGAGAAGGATGTGGAAACTATTTGGGATGACTGGAAGTTAAATTGGCATGGGGATAACCTCAAACAATTGGAACCTTCTACTGATGATTCCTCCTCAAAGGGTTATATTAGTTCGTTGATGTCATCTTCCTATGATTCAAATTCTAATACTAAGGTATTTAAGGATAAGAGATTGAGTTTGGATTATGTTCCATATATGAAATCTGAAAAAATTTCAGTTACAGTACATGGATTAAAACCATCACAGGATGATTATATTTTCACCTTTGATGGAGTTGATTATACTAAGGTTGTCGCCGGAGAAATTACTAATAGTACGAGTGGTTATAATACAACATCTCATCCTTATATAGTTGATAGTAGTACTGGTGCTTATAAATTGAAAGCTGATAAGAAAGGAAAACTTGCTTTTACCTTTACACCTCCAAACGAAGATGAGGGTATTGTTTATTTAAATCTCAGTTCTGGTGGTACTGGTACTTTCAGTTCTGGAGATAAAGTTTGGCAATTGTATGAATCTGATACTACTACTTTAGAAACTGGTGGTTATATTAGAACAAATGAATATAATTTGGCAACTGGGGAAGTTATTTGGCATGATACTCAGTCTAATATATTAGCATTAAAGAATGTTTCCGGTTCTTTTTCTGCTAGTACGGGAGATGCTCTAAATCGTGATGAAAGAATCCGAAACGAAACTAATACAGTATTCCACGATTTTGCATCTTATCATGGTTCTAAGAGACACATTGTTGGAAATAAAAATTTAAAGGTGTCCGAATCAACTTATAATAGTAAAGCAAGTGCAACTTTTCATGCAACTGGATTGCCAGATAATGATTTGAGTACTAGAAATCTTGAAACAAGTGAAAAGGGACAGTTGGATAATTCTATAGTTCAAATTATAAAACCTAAGAAAGATATGAGATTGGATAAATTGGATTTATATTTTTCTGCAAAGGATGACTTGGCCACTAATACCGAGAATTTAGGATCGACTGTGGATAATAGACCCGTTATTCTTCAAATTAGAACAGTCAAAGATGGTAAAGCATCAGAAAAAATATTACCATTTTCAACTGTAATAAAAGAGGATGTAACAAATTTAACAGGAGATTCGGCAACAACATTTGAATTTAATGAATATATTACCCTGTTTAAAGATGTAAAATATGCCATTACTGTAATCAGTAGTGGTGATTATAAACTTAGAGTTTTGGATACATATAAAAATTCTGGAACTAAACCTTCTCAGTTTGAATCATTTTGGAGAGGAAATAAAAAATATTCAAATAAGGTTTTGAAGGTTGTTCTTTATAGCACTAAACATGCATCTACAACGACATATTTAGATTTTGTTACCGAGCAGGCACCCGATATAGTTTTACCAAAAAATTCAATTTCAACAAAGGTTAATACGGATTATTTAACCATAAGATTACCAGGACATGGATTTAAAACTGGTGATACTATGAAATTGAGCAATATAGTTGGAAGGACTGAGACGGTTGTTAATATTCCTACATCCGGTGCTGGAACAATTGCACCTGGGGATAAAGTTTATTTAAATGGCCTTACTGCTAATTCCGATGGTTCATATAATGGTCCTTGGGGATATATTATTAAAAGAGTTAATTCTGGGACGGTTACATTAACTATTGCTATGGTTAGTGGTGCTTTTGGTACATCTAATGATGATAAAAATATTGTTTGTGTTGATTCTGGTGGAACTCAAACTGGAACTGGTGCTATTTCTACAATTTATACAGGATTAGCAGATAATACAGATAGGTATTTTGCTGGAGTTTTAGTAAATAATAGTAATGAAAAATCTCTGGAAAAGGTGGTTTGTACTGTAAGTTCAGATGGATTAACAGTTGATGAATTTAGATTGATTCCTTCCGGAATTGCTATATCTGGTACTTTTAATGAAAAATTTAGGAGAAGTGGAATAGTCAGTGATTCGGGAGCAATTACATTAACATCAACACCTCCTATACATGCAAGTCAGATTTATTATTCTGGTAGAATGATTAGTAATGGAAGTGCTAGTCAAAATGATAAGAGGACTTTCAACCATCTTGTAACTGGAGGAACGGCATACGGTTCTACTTTAAATGGTGATACATATTTAGATATAGAATCTAATATTTCCTCCTCACTCAGTTTTAGATGGAATGATACTAGAGATGCCAATGACGTAGCAGCTGATTTGGCACCCTTTATAGATAGAAAAACTGTATCTGCTAATGTTATTAAAAATTTATCATCCTCCAACTATATTAGTAGGAAGCAATTGCTTAAAAAACCTGCAAATTCAGTTCGGGTTATGTTGGATGCATTTGTTCCTACTGGAGGAACATTGAAGGTTTACATTAAAACTTCAACTGCAACATCACAGGGTAAATTTGAGGATAATTCTTGGTTTGAAGTTCGACCTGACACCCTTATATTAAATGATGATTCTGGTTTTAATTCTTATCAGTTTACCAATGATAATCTATCTGATTATGGAATATACCAGATTAAACTTGTAATGTCAAGTACGGATACAACGAAGGTTGTAAGGGTTAAGAATCTAAAGGTAATTCCAAACAAATTGGATAATTCCTTAAAACCTATGCAAGTGGCCACGGTACAAATAAATAAGTTTGTAGCACATGACACTTTAATTGGAAATAGAGATGAAATAACTATTCCATGTGATTTTGTTGTTGAGAATGCAGTTTGTATTGTATCATCTGCTCAGGATAACAATGCTACTAGTTACGACCACACCCAAACTCCTCCTACTATGCCAATGCATTTTGATAGGGCATGGGCAATTGGATCGGATATTAAAAAGTATGCAGACGGTAGTATTTTTCCAGCATATTCACATAAACAGACTGGTTGTGTTGTGAGATTTTGGAAAAAAGTTGGTGGTGCTTCGGGGGAAGATTTAAATGGTGATTCGGTCGCTGCAAATGCTACTGGTGCACCGGCAAATAAAGCAAGAGGATATAATATCAGTGCAACAATTCTCATGTTTGGAAGAAAATAAAATAGGGTTTAATATATGGCAATAACCTTTAAGATAAAAAGAGGAACTTTAACTGACCATAATACTTATGTGGGTCAGGCAGGTGAATTGACCATGGTGACGGATTCTGGAAGTGAATCCGTAAGAATACATGATGGAACCACTCAGGGTGGACATGAATTAGCAAGAAAAGATTTAAAAAATATTAATATTCCAGTTGGTGGTGTCAATTTTGAGTATCTATTTGACGAAACTGCAATAGGTGCCAATGCTGATATTGCCACTGGAAAATTGGGATTCTCCGATACTTCCCCTGGTGGAGATCAGGAGACATTAGTAGTTTCTGAGACTGACAGGTATGGTAGTAGCTTAACACAATTCTTAGCTACCATAGGGAATGTTTCCAATTCTACTATTGGACATTTTAAAATTTACCAAAAAGCAGATGCTAGTAAATTCAAAATATTTGAAATATATGGATCTGTTGATGATAATAATCAGTTTGAATTTGAGGTAAAACAAGTTTCCTCTAGTATTACAGACTTTACTGATGGGGAAATTTTAGTTTTATCTTATATTTCTGCTGGTATTGATGGTATTACTGCATTTTTAACCAAGTCTACTCATTCCTTTCCTTCAGATACTTTTGGTGTAATAGATTCTACAGAATATACTGAAGGTATTTTCGGTATTGGTGTGTTTTTAGGTCTTAATGTTATAACTGCTGATAGTACAGGAATAGCAGGGGTTAATACTATTAGCTCACCCTCCAACCCCTCAGATGCATGGACAGATGGTGCATCCCATACCAACGTAACTGCGAATGGAGACACAAAAGGTGCAAAATTTACTTTAGCGGTTAGTGGTGCAAGTATTTCTGTTACTAAAACTGCTGAAGGTTCTGGATATTCTGTCAATGATACACTGACATTTTCAGATCCCAATGGAGGGGGTTCTGATATTACCATTTCTGTGAACAGCCTTACTAACCCAGAAAAGGGAACTTATTGGGCAACGGCAAAGGATGCGGATGGTACTGCACTTACAGATATTACATTAGTTGGAACTGAAGATGATGGAACATATCATCAAAATGACCAAATGATATTTACCCCATCTGCACTCTCCAAGACTACTGATAATAAACGGGTAAAAATTGATATTACGATTTATGGTTATAATGGTCAAACTAAAACCATTCCAAGAGAAATAACATTTAGTAAAAATAAAATAGGTAGGGGTGCGGAATTAAAAGTTGATGATATGCAAATTGCATATGATATGTTTAGCACCAATGCTGTTCCTCAAAGTTATATTTTAACCGCCTCTGCACTAGGATTTAAGAAACCTAGATTTAGAATAAAAGAAACGAATAACGAATTAATTAAAATTGTAACTACAGCTGTACCCCAGGAAAGTGGTTCAGATTCTCCATTTTCTATCCCATCACTTAATGGATCTACTTGGCAACTGGGAGATCATATTACTGATTCTACATCCGGTGCGACTGGTACAATATGGGCAATTGATAATGATAATTTTGTAAATAGGGAATATCTCGTTGATGCCGTATTTGAGGGGGAGGATAGTAATTCCGATCAATTTAAAGTTGGTAATGTTATCACTTCTGGTGGTAAAAGTGCGACAATTTCTAGTATCACTAGAGGTTTAGCTGCTCAAAGTAAGTATATTTTAGGTGGTACTACAGGAACTCTTGGTGTTTTAGGAAATTCTGGTAGCGGTGCTATAAAACATGATTATTCTTTGACTGTTAATAGTCCTAGGTATAAATTTACCAGACGAAATTTCACTTTAGATTTATTTGAAGATCCGGCAACAAACCCAGACCATGACAATATTTTAGCACAGGATATACTATCTGTATTTGGAACAAGAGAAGGTGATGGAAGTATTCTTGCATATTTTCGGGATGACTTTGTTAATTTTAGAACTCAGGCAGATAGAACGGTATTAAATTATAGTAAAGCAGATACAGAAATAGAAGTGTATGAGGGAAATGATGCACTCGATTACAAACCTACTGCAACTTCACTCCAAAAATTTGATATTACAAACTTGCCAGCTGGAAGTTGGGCGGTAGAGGATGTTTCTGCGGGTGATACTGGACTAACAACCACAAATATCAATATACAACTTGAAAGTGGTGGTGCTAATACTATATCTAACCAGGTTCAGGCTGTTACTGGTGGTAAAAAGGCGAGAGTTCCCCACACTGGAAAATTATATGAGTCTATGCAAGGGGATGATGCCAGTGTATCTGCTACTCTTAGAATTAGAACCAAAAAGGGAAGTTTAATAACAAGGGTTATTACTCAAAACTTAAGTAGAACTACTCCAGGGGATCCTGCTCAAACGTTAGAGTTGTCTTCGGATGCCGATGCATTTATCTTTAATAAATCAGAGGATCCAGATCCTGCCACACAACAAATCTTATTTACTGCATATAATAGAAATTTAGATAAATTTCTCCCCCTACCTAGTGGTTACATTCAAGAATTTAGCAAGACAGATCCCACCACTGATTGGTCGGTTGGTACATATGATTCACTTTCTGCATCCGGTGGTAATGGCTCTAATGCGAAATTTCAGGTTGTTGTTACTGAATCTGGCGGGAATTATTCTTATGCAGTTACAAAGGTATCCTTGAATGATACAGGATATGATACTACTGCTCTATCATTAACACCAAATTCTGGTCCTGGTAGTGCAATCACTATCACGCCGACAAAAATTTTAGATGCTTGGCA
>CEUI01007576.1_pt1 | contig 33117 bp, 41 predicted proteins | sample 531411 | NCBI WGS metagenome assembly CEUI01 (sample SAMEA2622841, study PRJEB7988) | marine metagenome | isolation source: saline water (ENVO:00002010), including
TTTAAGAAGCCTTACGAGAGCTCCCAGAGACCAGTTTTTAACTATATTAAGTTTTGTTTCAATTTGATATACTAAACAGCAAAAAGTCCGTTGTGGACTACAGAAATGCCGCCAGTAATATATACTTAGTATAGAAATTAAGCAATAGCTTAATTTCTACTACCGAACCTTGAAAACTTAAAACTATGACATCAGTCGCACAACTCAAGACTTCTATGAAGAAAGCCGATCTTCTAGCAACAGCTAAGTCGAATCAAGCTCTACTTCAGAGCCGAGCTACTTCACTAGAAAGCCGAGTTAGTACTTTAGAATCTGAAGTGACCGTCTTATTTGCCATATCTGCAATTATGACCGCAGCAGTTTTTATTTTCTGATTTCTTTCCCGAAGTTCTTCCCTCCTCTGGAGGGCGAACTTCCTGAAGGATTTCCTTCAAACACCGACCTTTGAAAACAGAATTATGTCAAACGCCCGAAGATCTTATGAAGACAACCACCGATTAATGGGTGCTCTTCTTGCAAGATTAGTCGCACAGCACAAGGAATTACAGGCAAATGCCGAACCTGACTGGGGACATGTAGGCGATTTAGATCACATAAATAGTCATCTAATGTCGACCATGAACTTAAGTCCTGCTGATCTGACCGAACTTGGAATGGATTTTTCTTGACTCTTTCCCGAAGTTCCTCCCCTTCTTAGGGGCGAACTTCTTGAAGGATTCACCATCTTTCAACCGACCCTTGACATCTATTTTTAATGGACTGCCGAACATCTCTTTCTAAGCTTTTCCGAACTGCACATGAATGTTGCCAAGATGACCCGAAAATGACTATTGAATATTTCAATAGCATCTCGGATGAAGTCATTGATTGTCTTCAACTAACCGAAGTTCAACAGGCAAATCTCAACAAGCTTTGGTCGAGTTATAGAAAAGGAATAGGGGACATAATATCGCCCACCATTGATATTTAATGACTCTTTCCCGAACTCCCTTCTTACAAAGATCGGAGTTCCTGAAGGACTCACCACCCTTCATCCGAACCTTGAAAATTATTCACATGGTCAATCACGACTATTTGTTCAAAATCTTGTCTGATTCATTCGACAAATTCTGCACTCAATATGGCATTGAGCCGATGAGTGCAGATGAAATGTATCCATTGGCCGAAGATGAAGTTACAGGCATCTCGGCTGAACAGGCAAATTCTTGGCTCAGGCGATTCTTATTTGTATATGAAAAATTTGAGTCGACCTATTGGAGCAAAAATCAATTTTGCTCGAATTTAGAGTTTGCAAGAGTCAGAGAAGACGCGGGTCTAGGAGTATTCTTTGCTGTTAATCCGCTTCTCTTTGGATAATCATTAACCGATAAAGCTGTCATATTGGCAGCTTTTTTTGTGATCAAATAAACATAAAAAGCCCAGTCATACCAATACATTCCAGCTTTTAGTGTCCTGCGAAATGGCCTGAGAGCTCTTAAAATCTGGGAGATAGCTTAGACCATAAAAGAAAAAACACAGGCCTCCAAGAGCCTCCCAGACAATTGTTCGGCTACCACTTCAAATCACCATGCAATGTGCGAGCTCTTTAGTATATTAAAAGGGCAACAACCGATTTCTATGGAAGACATTTCTTCACAAGTACCCATTAAAGATCTCCAGAATGACCCGAAAAATGCAAGAAAGAGAACTTCACAATCAAAATTCTTAATTGAGGAATCACTTCGGCGTTATGGTGCAGCAAGGTCGATTGTTATTGATGAAGAGAACCGAGTCTTAGCTGGAAATGGAACCATTGAAGGCGCGAAAGCTGCTGGAATTTCAAATGTAAGAGTGATTGAAACTGATGGAGATGAAATAATTGCCGTAAAACGTAAAGGCTTATCTGAAGATGAAAAAGTCGGTCTTGCTTTGGCAGATAACAGAACTGCCGATTTATCTGAATGGGATGCCGAGATGCTTCATCAATTATCTGAAGAAACCGATATAGGTCCGTGGTTTTCCGAAGATGATGTCAATGAATTACTTGGTAAAGCCGAAGAAGAAGATATAGATGAAGACCTTTCAGCCGATCAATCTTTAAAATTAACCGGCACTTATCAGATATTGGTCGACTGTGTTGATGAAATTGAACAGACCGCGACTTTAGAAACCTTATTGAAGGAGGGCTTAAAATGCCGAGCATTAAATTCCTAAGAGAGTCCGAAGTTCAAAGAACACCAAGAGTCGTACAACTTGAAGGAATGTTCGACATTGAACCTGAACTTAAATCGACTGTTGAATGGGATATTGATCTTCCTTATGACGATTTTGATTGGAACATTGGTGTAATTGTCGGCCCTTCAGGATGTGGCAAATCATCCATTGCAGCCGAACTTTTTGGAGATAAAGTCGCACAAGAATATAAATGGGACGCGAAGAAAAGTATTGTCGATTCTTTTCCTAAATCAATGTCGATTAAGGAAGTAACAACTTTACTTTCTAGTGTCGGTTTTTGTTCTCCTCCTTCATGGTTAAGGCCGTATCATGTTCTCTCCAATGGCGAACAATTCAGAGTCGGCATCGCCAGAGGATTAGCCGAGTCGCCTGATCTTTTAGTCGTTGACGAATTTACCAGTGTCGTAGATCGCACTGTTGCTCAAGTCGGATCTGCTGCTGTTGCTAAGGCGATCAGAAAGAGAAAACAGAAATTTGTAGCCGTATCTTGCCATTACGATATTCTTGAATGGCTCCAGCCTGACTGGGTTTATGATCCTTCTAACGCGACATTTGCTCGCGACTGTCTTCGGCGACCGCCAATCACTCTTGAAATTGAACCCGTACCTGCAAAAAAATATTGGCCGATCTTCAGTAAGTATCACTATTTAGCGAAAAATATTCACCCCGGCTCAAAAGCTTTTTGTGCCTTTTATAAAGGTCGGCCTATTGCAATGACAGCCGTTTTAATTATTCCGCATCCAAAAGGTGCAAGATGGAAAGAACACCGAACTGTATGTTTACCCGACTATCAAGGAATCGGAATCGGTAATGCTTTAAGTAACTTTATTGCGGGAGTTTTTTATGGAGTTAAAAATCGGAGGTATCTTTCAGTTACGGCTAATCCTGCAATGGTGGCTTACAGAGCGCGATCTCCACTTTGGAATATGACTAGAAAACCCGAAAATAATTGTATTCAACGTCCGCGAAGAAATCTTCCTGCAAAAACTAAAGCTATGTCGGAGTGGAGAAAAGCTCTTTCGGCTGACCGAATTACTGCCTCTTTCCGCTATGTTGGACCGAAGAATCCTGATGCTGCAATTAAACTCGGCCTTATGTAAAAATGTCCCGAATTACTTCTGCTGAAAAAGAATACAGAGTTGATCGGCTTACTAGGATCATCGCCAATGGTGGCCGAAGATCAGATTGCGTTGCTTTTGCGGCAAAGAATTGGGGGGTATCTGCATCGGCTGTAGATCCTTATTTAGCGGCTGCTAGAGAGAAGCTTAAGGCCGACTTTGATATAGAACGACCTCAGATGGTGGCCGATCTTTTGAATCAATGTGCGACCTTACAGATGGAAGCCCGAAGAACAGGTCAATTACATATTGCACTGGGCGCGATTAATACAGCAGCAAAACTCGCACAACTTTGCTCGTGAGTATTCTGACAATGGCGCGAACAGGCCATGTACTGCAAAAATTAAATCAAGGAAAAGTCGGCTTAAATTTTGAAGAAGTAATTGAAAAGATGAAGCACGATCTTCATCCTGCACAGCGAGATTTTGCAACCGATAATTCTACTGAAATACTCGGCCTTTGTGCTGGATATGGTTCAGGCAAAACTCGCGCTTTAATTTGCAAAACCGTTTTTCTTGCATGGTTGAATCAGGGATTTACTGGATGTGTGATGGAGCCGACTGGCCCGTTAATTCGCGATATTTGGATTCATGCTTTTAACTCGGTTTTAGATGACTATGAATTGCCATACACATTCCGAGCTTCACCTTTACCCGAATATATATTGCATTTTCCGGGTGGAGATACCAGAATCCTTTGCCGATCTTTTGAGAATACAAGCCGAATTATTGGACTTGATTTAGCTTTTGTTCTCGCGGATGAAATTGATACTGTTAATCCGAAAACATGTGATGAAGCTTTTCCGAGAATACTTGGTCGTCTCAGATCGGGAAATGTAAGACAATTTGCAGCCGCATCAACACCTGAAGGTTTCAGATGGATGTGGAAAAATCTCGGCTCAGAAGAAGCAAAAGAGAAGGCAGATCGGAAATTAATAAAAATGCGTACCATTGATAATCCGCATTTACCTCAAGACTTCATAGATCGGATGAAGGCAAACTATGATCCGAATTTATTACAGGCATATTTAAACGGTGAATTTGTAAACCTTACAAGCGGTCAAGTTTATGACAGATTTGATCGCGATAAACACATAACAAATGAGGAAGTAAATATCGACAATGAACCATTAAGAATCGGCGTGGACTTCAATGTGACCAATATGTCGGCTGTAATTGGTATTAGACGCGGTAATAACTTTATAATTGTTGATGAAATTAGCGGTAGCCATGACACAGATACACTCGGCAGAGAGATTAGAGATCGTTATCCGAGTCATATAGTTTATATGTATCCAGACGCGAGTGGAGGAAATAGATCTACCAATGCAACTCGGACTGATATACAAATATTGCAAGATTCTTATCGATTTAGTAATCAATCACCTTCGGCTAATCCACCTGTAAGAGATAGAGTTTTATCGGTTCAAGCAATGTTGGAGAATGGTAAAGGTGAAACTCGGATTAAAATATCTGCAAAATGCAAACGACTTATTGAATGTTTAGAATTACAATCGTATAACGATAAACAAGAACCCGACAAAGATGCAGGATATGATCACATGAATGACGCACTTGGTTATATCATTTGGCGCGACTTTAATCCATTGCATAGTCGGGCTGGAAGAGGAACAGGCGTTAGACTGTATTAAAATGCCGATGTTTAAGTGAAATGAATCCGTATCACGACCCCAAATCAGGCCGATTTACTACTGCTGGAGGTAGAGGAGGTAAAGGCGGTAGTTCTGGGAAAACAGCTAAAAGAAAATCGACAAAAGCTACAAAAAATACAGGAGGGCCGAAGTTAAGAAGTGGAGCAACTAATAAAGCTAGAAGTAAGTCGGTTACAGTAGTAAATTCGGCTTTAGCTAATGCAAAATCCTCAGATTTCGGGAAAAAATTAACAGCAGCACAAAGAAATGAAATAAAACGCGATATTCGGATGAGAGGAATGACAATTCCCGGCAAAAGAACTTTGGCTCAAAAAACGTATGAGCATCTTTTGTTGCAAGAAGGTTATCGAGGTTAGAGATGAACGGCTTAAACTATTTCAATAAATCGAGGTTCTAATTGTGTATAGCGGCTTCAATCATTTAAATAGGAAAAAAATCGCGAGAGTTTCTCGTGTTAATGATCCAAATACGGCATGGATGAATCAGGAGCCGCACTGGGTTTTGATTGAAGATTTAGTCGGTGGAACTTATGAAATGAGACGGCGACATAGAAAATATCTTCCTCAAGAACCTCGCGAATTAGATGAGTCATACGACAATCGGCTTGCAAGATCCGTATGTCCACCTTATTACCAAAGGCTAGAACGGATGTTGGCAGGAATGTTAATCCGTAAGCCGATTAGATTGAATGATGTCTCGGATGTAGTCAGTGAACAGCTTTTTGATGTCGACTTACAAGGCAATGATATGAATGTTTGGGCGTATGAAGTAGCAAGAAAGATGGTGCGATACGGCCATATTGGTGTTTTAGTAGACGCGGCTGCTGATGGTGAAGGTCGACCTTATTGGACAACTTATACTCCCCGCGAGATTTTAGGATGGAGATCTGAGATAGTAGACGGTCAACAAAAACTAACTCAACTTCGGCTACTTGAAAAAGTAATGAAGCCTGAAGGTGATTATGGTGAAGAAGAAGTTGAACAAGTCCGAGTTTTAACACCCGGAGAATTTCAAATATTTCAGAAAAGCAAGCAAACTTCCGACTTTGAAGTTATAGATGAAGGTCGCACAAGTCTTGAAAACATACCGTTTTCTATTGCCTATTCAAACCGAGTTAATGTCATGGAATCTCGGCCTCCATTGGAAGATATTGGCGAATTAAATTTAAAATCTTATCAAGTTCAGTCAGATTTAGATAATCAATTGCATATCTCAGCCGTTCCAATGCTTGCCTTTTATGGTTTTCCTAATGCGGCTGAAGAAGTGTCAGCAGGGCCGGGAGAAGCAATAAGTTTTCCTCCTGAAGGTCGTGCCGAATATATTGAGCCACAAGGTAAAAGTTATGACGCACAATTCAAAAGATTAGATCAACTCGCGAAGCAAATAAATGAGCTTGGATTGTCGGCTGTATTAGGACAAAAGTTATCCGCAGAAACAGCAGAGTCAAAAAAGATAGACCGATCACAAGGAGATTCAACAATGATGGTGATCGCACAACAGATGCAAGATTTAATCGACAATTGTTTGACTTTTCATGCCGAGTATTTGAATATTCCTGAGACAGGAACTAGCTTTGTTAATCGCGACTTTGTTGGAGCGCGACTCGAACCAAATGAAATCGGCAGTCTTTTACAGTTATATACAGCAGGGACGATTTCTCAAGAAACATTATTGAAACAGTTACATGAAGGTGAAGTTTTGGGCGATGAATTTGATGTAGAAGAAGAATTAGAATCGACTCAAGTTTCTGGGCTAATTGCAATGGATCAGCCGACTCCTACTGCAAAGCCGAACAAAGAGACAACATCAGCCGAACCTGAAAATGTATAAAAGTGGGTATTCCATCTGAACTATATCGGAATGCAATTGACTTAAATCGATATAGTAACCAAGTATCTCGGCAAATAGTTGTTGAATACAACAACATAATCGTCCAAGCTGTTAATGATTTAAAAATTATCGGAGGACAGTCAGAAACTTATAAAGCGGCAAGACTTAGGTCAATACTCGCACAATTAAAAGAAAGTTTAGATACATGGGCCGAAAAAAATTCAATATTGGCGAGTAAAGAGTTACAAGGTTTAGCCGAATTGCAATCAGATTTTGTAGTCGAACAATTAAGAAAAGTATTACCTAAAGGCGCACAATCAATGGTTAATACTGTAGAAATAGGGCCGACTTTTGCTAGAAATGTAGTAAACATAGATCCGACTGAAATCAATGTTGTTGTCTTAGAAGACGATTTATTTGAAGCAGCCTACGGCTCAAGGCAGACATTTAACTTAGCTTCAGCCGAAGGTGTACCAATAACACTGCCTAATGGTCGAACTTTAAGGAAATCATTTAGAGGTATTGCCGAGAATCAATCTGATATGTTCGGCCAATTAGTAAGAACTGGATTATTAACAGGCGAGTCAACTCAGAGTATTGCAAGAAGAATGATCGGCAGATTGGACTTTGATTTTGTCGGCACTCCTGCTCAGATAAAAGCGGCTGGTGGAGAACTTACAGCCGTAGCTGACCATCAAATATTAACTTTAGTCCGAACCAGTGTTAATCAAGTCGCGAATAAAGCAAGTATGGCCGTATATGAAAGCAACCAAGATGTGAGCAGCAAATATCAATGGGTGGCGACTTTAGATACAAGAACTTCGGCTATTTGCGCAGCACTAGATGACCGAATTTTTGAGTATGGAAAAGGGCCGATGCCACCACAACATTTTAATTGTCGTTCAACGATTGTTGGCATCATTGATTATGACGGTTTAAGAGCTCAAGGTTTTGATTTTGATCCGCCTGAAGATGGTGAAAGAGCAACTAAGCGCGATCCTAAAACTGGATTAGCTGGTCAAGTTCCTGCCGATATGAGTTATGGAGAATGGCTATATCAACAGCCGAAGTTTGTTCAGGAAGAGGTGTTAGGAGTAGGCCGAAGTGCATACTTTGACCGATTAGCTAAAGACGATCCTGTTGGTCAAAAAGGTAGAAATGCAATCGCCAAGTTTGTTAGTAAAGACGGTTCCGAGATAACATTGGAACAATTAAGAGCGAGATATGGCTCCCCTTAAGTCGGGTAAATCCAGACCGATTATCTCTCAAAACATTCAAAAATTAATGCGCGAGGGATACAGTAGAAGTCAAGCGGCTGCCATTGCAATGTCAAAGTCGGGTTATCCCAAAAAGAAACCGAAGTCAAAGACTAAGAAAAGTAGTAAACTAAAATCGCGTTAATGACCTCGTGGGTCGAATTTTATGTCTGAAGATCAAAAGGTTCCCGTGGAATCTGAAACAAATAGCAAGGCCGAAGTCGATAGTTTGAAAGCAGAAGTAGAACGGATGAGGAAAAAGAATGCCGATCTGCTCAAGGAATACAAGACTCTTGGTGAAAAAATTAAAACGGTTCCAGATGATGTAAATGTGCAAGAGTTAATCGACTTTAAACATAATCGTGAACAAAAAGACTTAGAGATTCAAGGTAAATACACCGAAGCAAAAGATAAATTAGAACAACAATATCGAGAAAAGACAGCAGAAAAAGACAAAAAAATCGCTGATTTAGAATCTAAAGTACGAGAATTAGAGCTTGTTTCACCTGCTGTTTCGGCCCTTTCTGATCTTGTCCATGATCCGAATTTAGTTTTAAAGAATTATTTAACTTCGGAGCAAATAGAAATCGGTGAAGGTGGAACTCCAGTCGTTGTCAATGGTTATGAAAGAACTCCTATAGCCGATTGGGCTAGAGAAAAACTTCCAGCTTTTCAGTTAAAACAAGCAAAAGCAGTCGGTAGTGGAGCTCCAATTGCTAAATCAACTTCGGGTGAATTTTCACAAGAAATGCTTAAACCGTTTCTAAGAGAATCATCAAATTTAACCGAACAAAAAGCTATTTATGAAAAATATGGCCGAGATACTTGGTTAAAGTTGAGAGAAACCGCGGCAAAACGCTAGTATGTCGGATATAAGGCTAAGTCGTGCTTAGTCATAGGGTCGTGCCCTACTCCGTAAACCGATTTTGAGGATTCACTGTGGCGACTGTTCGCTCAGATGTAATCATCCCCGAGATTTTTACTCCTTATGTTATAGAGCAGACAACTTTGAAAGATGCCTTTTTGGCAAGCGGAGTTGTGCAGCCTATGGCCGAGTTAAATGCTTCTGAGGGCGGTGATTTCATCAATGTTCCATTCTGGAAAGCCGATTTAAGTGGTGATTTTGAAGTACTAAGTGATAGTTCTTCACTAACTCCATCCAAGATCCAAGCCGACAAACAGGTTGGCGTTATTGTCCATAGAGGAAAAGCTTGGGAAAGTCGGGATTTAGCTGCTATTGCGGCTGGTTCTGATCCTATGGCGGCTATTGGTAATAAAGTTGCTGATTATGTCGCACATCAAAGACAGAAAGATTTACTTTCTTGCTTAAACGGTGTATTTGGAAGTATTAACGCGAACTCTAATAGTTCAGCTTTCTTCGATCTTTGTATTGATTCTGAAAGTGGCGATACTCCAACAGCTTTAAGTCCGAGACACGTTGCAAAAGCGCGTTCAATCTTGGGAGATCAAGGCGACAAACTAACAGCAATGTGTATTCATTCGGCTGTGTACTACGACTTAGTAGAACGCAAGGCGATTGACTATGTTCTTGCTGCCGATGCTCAAGGTGGTGGTGCAACCGCATCTGGAGGAACAATTGCTCCTGCTTATGGCGATGTTCGCGTACCAACTTACATGGGTTTAAGAGTTATCGTTTCAGACGATGTTGCAACAACAGGTAGTGGATCAAGTACCGAGTATTCAACTTATTTGTTTACTCAAGGTGCGGTAGCTTCTGGTGAGCAAGTCGCGATGGAAACGGAAACTGATCGCGATATTCTTGCTAAGTCCGATGCAATGGCAATCGACTTACATTACTGCTATCACCCAGTCGGTGCTAAGTGGGGAGTTACAACAACTAACCCGACTCGCGCTCAACTAGAAACAGTAGGCAACTGGTCGATGGTCTACCAAAAGAAAAATATCGGAATCGTTAGAGCAACTAACGTCTCCAACTTCGATTAACTGGTACTAACTTATGTCACAGTTTGAAACTTCGGCTGGAAAGCTAGTCGGCCCAACTACAGGCGGTACAGTTACACAGGCATCTTCTAAGGCGACTGGAGTAACACTTAATAAGCCGTCTGGGCAAATCACTATGAATAACGCGGCATTAGCTGATGCTGCCGAAGTAACTTTTACAGTTACTAATAGTGAAATTGCAGCACCCGATGTTGTTGTAGTAAATCACGGATCAGCAGGAACCGCAGGTGCTTACACCGTCAATGTTTCTGCTATTGCGGCTGGATCTTTCAAGGTTACAGTCGGCAATGTATCTGGATCTTCAAAATCCGAGGCGATTGTCTTGAATTTTGTTGCTCTCAAAGGCGCATCTAGCTAATGGGATTATTTGCCTTTAGGCGATTAAGGGAAAAGGAGGCTGCCGAAAAGGTGGCCTCTCTTCCTGTTAAAAAACCGGCTTCTAAGCCTAAATTAAAAAAAGATGGCAATCACAATAGTAGAAACAAGCGGAGCAGCAAACGCGAACTCGTATCTGACTCTCTCGGCAGCAAGTGACATTATTGATGGATTTGTCGAGAATGATGATGTAACTGCGTGGGGAACCGCAACTACAGATCAAAAAAATCGTGCTTTATATACAGCAGCACAAAGAATTGATCGCGAAAGATTTTTAGGTGCGCGAGCTACAGACACACAGGCAATGCAATGGCCGAGAACTGGTGTTCGCAAACCCGACAGATATGTCAATACTTATGCAATCGGCTTTCCTTTTAGAGTTTCAGACGATTATTTTACTGATACTGAAATTCCAACCGAAGTAAAGCAAGCACAAGCCGTATTAGCTGCATATATAAACAATAATAAATCGAGTTTTGATTTAACTGGACTCGAAGATTATAAAAATGTCTCAATCGGTGACTTGAATGTAAACCCGAATTTTTATGGTGCAGTTGGTCAAGATAAAATCCCCCCAATGGTGCAAATTTACTTCCGAGATCTTAGAGTAAGCGGACCCGGCAACGTAGCTATTCGCCGAAGTTAATCATGGCCTATTCCGACTATCCTGCTGCAATTATTATCACTGACCATACACAGGCTTATACAGGCCGATTTGGAAAGGTAGTTGCATTAAAAGATTCGACTGTAACTCTTGTTTCGGAGAATGTTACAAAAAACGGATCTGCAACCATTAGTTCTGTTCCTCTTAACGCGACTGCCGAGATTTGTGGTGTAATTACAAGTGTTACAGTTGCAAGTGGTGATGCAGTAATCGCGTACCGAATTTAATGGGATTAGCCGATTCTTTAAGAAGTGTTGCATCTAGTGTTTATGCAAAATTCGGCACTTCTGTAACAGTCAGCATTATTTCCCAAACAACTTATGACACAAGTTCGGGGAAAGTTCTTACCGCGATCAGTGAAGCTTCTGTTAAGGCAATTATCTCGGATGTCTCTGAAAAGAACATAAAAGATACCTTGTTGAAAGTCGGTGATAAAAAAGTAAAAGTTGCAGCCGCAGATGTAACAACTAAACCTTCAACTAAAGATCGGGTGAAGATAAATAATATTGTCTTAGAGATAGTCGATATAAGAACAACCGAATTAGAGGGTAAAGATATTGCTTATGAAATTTATTGCAGAGGATAAATGGCAAACCGAGAAATTCAATACAATCAGATCGGTCCATTGATGGAAGAGCAGTTGGAGAAATTAATGCAAGTTACAGTATTTGAAGCCGATAAAGCTTTAAAGAAAGCTAGTCCTGTTGATACAGGCCGATTTAGAGCAAGCTGGCAAGTAAGTCAAGGAGTAGAAAGCATGGGCTCATCCGTATATCGGGAAAAATTTGCACTTAATACTACAGGTCGTCAAAAAGGTACTGTTATTTATGAAGCAAGTAATAAACCTGTAAAGGTAAATTATGAAGGTCAAGAACGACTCGGCACTTTTTATAGTATTCATAATCCAGTAATTTATGCCGAACCTTTAGCTCTTGGTCATTCGCCTCAAGCTCCTGATGGTTGGATATATAGTGTCGCGATTAGAATGCAGAACATGGTCGACAAAAATTATCGGAAAATTATTCAAGAAATCTAATGGCTGCTCTCGATCTAAATGATATTCGGAAAACGATTGAATCTCGGATTCAGGCTGAGTTACGCGAGACTCCACCATATCCAGTCGTTTTTCAAAATGTAAATTACACTCCAACAGTTGAAACGACTTGGCTGCAATGTCTTGTTAATTTTGTCGATTCTGAATATCTAACATTAGGCGGTGCAACTGATTCCGATAATAAAATTAGCGGTATACTTATTGTAAATATTTTTACTAAGACGGGTTCTGGATCTGGAGATAGTTTGATTATCGGCAAACGGATACGCGACCTATATAATCGTATTAATATCTCTGGTGTATTCTTTGAATCACCAGTCGGCCCCGAAGTGATGTCTTCACCATCACCTCAAGGCTATTTCCAAACTCAAGTGCGATCCACTTTTCAAATTTACGAGGCTCTTTAAATCATGGCATTTATTCGCGGCGAAGAAGGTTCAGTTAAGTTCGATGATGCAGGTTCTAGTAATGCTGTAATTCTCGGCACTCGTAGCTGGAGCATGACCATGACGAAGGAAACTTATGAATGCACTCAGCATGGACATTCCGAGAAACGGTATGTCGGTGGTCTTATTTCTGGAGACGGCTCGGTTGAACTTTATTATCAGGCGACATCTGGTGATGAAACAGCCGCTTTTATAGATGATATTTTCCAAGTTGAAGACGATGGAACAGCTACTTTTGAGCTTTACACCGATGCTGCTAAGAAATTAAGTTTTTCAGGTATCATCACAAGTGCTGAATTTGGCGCGACTGTCGGAGAACTTCAAACCGTAACTTGCAACTTTATTACAAATGGCAGTGTTACAAACGGCGTTTAGTATTAGTATATCTATAAACTAAATCGTCTAAATGGCTGGAACAACCCGAACTGTTGATCTGATTGCAAAATCGTTCGACTTAAATCAACGCAGGAAATACGAGTTAGAGTTTGATGGTGTAAAAATAATCGATTTATATTTCAAACCTATAACGCGAGCCGATAGAAAAAGAGCAATGGGATTAGCGGGGAGTGAAGATGCCTTGCTAATCAGTACACAAATGTTGGTGCAATTGGCCGAGTTAGAAGATGGTACTAAAGCTTTTGCACCAGCCGACATTCCAAAGATGCACCGCGAATGGCCTGAAAAAGTATTAAACGATATTGAACTATTTTTATTTGAATTAACTAACGATCAAAACTTGACCTTAGATTCGGCAAAAAAAGACTGAAGGCCGACAGTTGGTTAAATTATGAATTTTCACTCGCTTGTGAATTAAAAATGACTGTTAGCCGATTGAGAACTGAATTAACCGAAGATGAATTTATTTACTTTGCCGCCTACCATGAATTGAAAGCCGAAAAAGAACAAGAGCAAATGGATCGCGCATCAAGAAGAAGGTAGAATAACGGCATGACTTACGCAAATGTCGGATTAAGAATAAGAGATGAGGGTGCAACTGCGGCCTTAAGGAAAGTTAATACGATTGCTGGTCAAACTCAGTCGACTTTTCAAAAATTAAAAGGTGCGATTGTAGGAGTTGGATTTACTCTGTTTGCGCGATCTGCTGTCAAAACAGCCGCAACTTTAAATGATTTAAAACTACGACTTCGGTTACTTTCTAGTGAATATAAAGAATTTGGCTCGGCTCAAAAGATCGCTGCTGAAGCTTCACAAATATTCGGCTTAAGCAATATTGAAGCATTAGACGGCCTAACAAATATTTATGCTCGACTTCGGCCTTTAGGAATTGAATTAGAAGATATTAAATCGACTTTTATAGGCTTTAACGCAGTCGCAAAAATGGGTGGAGTTTCAACTATAGAAGCCGCAGGTGCTTTTAGACAATTGTCTCAAGCACTCGGTTCAGGAAGATTACAGGGCGATGAATTTAGATCAATGGCTGAAAATGTGCCGATGTTGATGAAGGCAATCGGCGATGAAATGGATGTACCAATCGGCAAATTAAAAGAACTTGCTTCGGAAGGGAAGATAACATCTGACATTATTATTCGCGCCTTGAAAAAAGCTTCTGATGAGGCAGGCGATTCAATTGGAAAAATTGTTGCAGAATCCGATATTCAAAAGTTTAAAAACTTTAGTAACGCGATGGAAAAATTAAGAGTCGCGATTGGAAATAAACTTTTACCCGTTTTAACTCCTTTTATTAAAAAATTAACCCAATTAGTAGAAGCTTTTACAAAATTACCCGAACCTGTTCAGACAGGAATAGTCGGTCTTGTAGGTTTATTAGCATCATTAGCCGTATTAGGGCCGCCGCTTATTCAGTTCTTGAAAACTCTCGGTGCTATGAAATTAGCATTCTCGGCATTTGCTTTAAAAGGTACTTCGGCTGCGGCAGTACTTGTTATTTTAAAAGTCGCTGCTGTCAAGGTTCTTTGGCCGATTCTCGCGATTTCTGCTGCAATTGGAGGAATTATCTGGGCAGTAAAAAAATGGACAGGCGGCCATAAGGATTTAATTAAAGAATTGAAGAAAGGATCGACATATACAAATGAAGCTTCCGAGTCAGTTGAAAAATTCAACAAGGAAGTGAAAAAAATTTTAACGCCGATTGAAAAAGCTCAGAAAAAAATCGAGGAATATCAGGAAGAAATTAAAGAGATTCAGAAAACGATGGATATGGAAAAGAGGCCGAGATGGGTTGAAATGTATGAAAAGAAAGTCGAGAAACTTAAGAACAAAATAAAGGAACTTAATACGGCTATAGAAGGGACAACTGAATGGCGAGAATCACAAATAACACCCGAACAATTGGATTGGAAAACACCGTTTAGAGAAGGAGGTGGAAAGATTTATGACAATTTTGACCAGATGGTCGGCCCTGAATGGGATGAGTGGCGAAGAAAGCAAGAACAAATAAAACAAAACGCACTCGCGATGAAAGATGTTTATGCCGATATAGGAATGACCATCAAAGACGGTGTTGTTGGTGCTATTCAAGGTGCGATTGACGGTACAAAAACTTTAGGAGAAGCGGCAGTTGGAGTTTTAAAGAATATTGCATCAAAAATATTAGACATCGGTGTAAATATGATGTTGTTCGGGGCGGTGACTGGTACTGGATCTGGAAGCGGTTTACTTGGTGGATTCTTCGGTAAAACTAATAAAGCTCAAGGTGGCCCTGTCTCGGCAGGTCAAGCTTATAAAGTCGGAGAAAGGGGGCCAGAGACATTTATTCCCTCTACATCAGGAAGAATTTCTTCGGCTGGAGAAACTAATATTGTTGTGAATGTCGATGCTAGTGATGTCGGATCTGAAGGTGACGATGATTCTTCTCAAGAATTAGGTCGCATGATCGGATTGGCAGTACAGGCCGAGATTGTCAATCAAAAAAGACCCGGAGGATTATTAGCAGCATAATGGCAAATTTCCCGACTCCTAGTACAAGTCCTGCTGCTCCTCATCCGAGTTATGGTGAACAGAAAAGAAGTGCTCCGAATGTAAGGCAAGTAATATTCGGAGACGGCTATTCTCAAAGATTACAATTCGGCCTGAATCAAGATTTAAAAAGTTATACCTTTAGGTGGAGAAATATTTCTAAAGCACAGGCGACTGTTATTGAAGATTTTCTGGAAGCGCGAGGCGGAACAGAATCATTTGATTACACTCCTCCATCCGAATCATCAGCAAGAAAATTCCTTTGTACGAGTTGGACAAAATCAATTCCTTATGTAAACCGAGCAACTATTAATGCTGTTTTTAGAGAAGTAGCCGAACCTTAAATGGCATTTACAGCATGGGCCGCTAGTACAGCTTTTTCTGTTGGCGATATAAGAAGAGCTACTTCGGTACAAACAACAGGATTAGTTTTTAAATGTACGACTGCTGGTACATCAGCTTCATCCGAACCTGATTGGCCTACAACTATCGGTGGAACATCTAATGATGGATCGGTTGTTTGGACTGCAATAAGCAGTATTTATGAAGAACTATTAAAGCTCGCGCCTAGTGCAATAATTGAACTTTATTCGGTTCATCTCTCTTCTGATCTTCACGGCTCAAATGATATTTATAGGTTTCACAATGGTTGTAATGCCGATATAACTGGGAACATTGTATATGGAGGGCAAACATATAGTCGGCAACCTGTAGAAGCAAGCGGTTTTGAATATTCAAATACAGGTTCACTTCCTCGTCCGACTTTAACCATATCAAACTTGGACAATACTATGACGGCCTTACTTATTGTCGTTAATACAACAACAGTCGGCAATGATCTTTGTGGAGCCGAAGTAAGAAGAATCAGGACTTGTAAGAAGTTTTTAGATGGTCAGGCTAATGCCGATCCTAATGCTCAATGGCCTACTGAAATTTGGTACATTGATAGAAAAGCTAGTGAAAATCGGAATATTGTTCAATTTGAATTAGCGAGTGAAATAGATAAACCCGGAATAAAAATTCCAAAACGGCAAATGATAGGTAATATTTGTCAATGGAAATATCGGTCTTCAGAATGTAGTTATACAGGTAGTAATTATTTTGATGTAAATGATAATCCAGAGTCGTCTTTAGCTAATGATCGGTGCGGCAAAAAGGTTAGTTCCTGTAAAAAAAGATTTGGTGAGAATGGCGATCTTCCTTATGGATCTTTCCCTTCGGCTGGCCGACAAGCATGAATTTAACGGATGAGATAAAAGAAGAAGCATTGGCTCATGCCGAACAAGATTTCCCTAAAGAAAGTGTCGGTTTAGTTCATATCGTTAAAGGTAAAAACCGATATTTTAAATGTAAAAATATTGCCGAGACACCTGACGAGCATTTTATTTTAGATCCAGATGACTATTTAAAAGCCGAAGAAAGAGGAGAAATTATTGCCGTAATACATTCTCATCCAAAGACAAATCATGCCCCAAGTCCAGCCGATATAGTTGCTTGCGAAAAATCGGGATTGCCTTGGTTTATTGTTAATCCTCAGACGAAATTATGGGGTACATATAAGCCGATAGGTTATGAATTGCCGTATGTCGGAAGAGAATTTTCTCATGGACTTGTTGATTGTTATTCTTTAGTCCGAGATTTTTATAAGAGAGAATTTAATTTGGAATTAAGAGATTATCATCGCCGAGATCAATGGTGGGAAAAAGGTGAAAATATGTATCTTGATAATTTTGCAAAAGAAGGATTTAAGGCCGTTCCGATTGAAGAAATAAAATATGGCGATTTAATTTTGATGCAATTGGAAAGTGATGTGCCGAATCATGCAGGTATATTTATTGATAATAATTTGGTATTACATCACGTTCAGGGCCGATTATCATCTCGTGATCTGTATGGCGGCTATTATCAGAAAGTCACGGCAAAGATTTTGAAACATGAAAGTCGTTAAAGTCTATGGCGAATTAAAAAAACAATTAGGAAATCAAAGCCGATTTGAGCTTGATGTTAATACTCCTGCCGAAGCAATAAAAGCCTTATGTGCGAATTTCCCTAACCTAACGAAATGGATGGCCGAAAGTCATCAACATGGAGTCGGCTATAAAGTCAAAGTCGGCAAAACACAAATACATGAAGACGAGATAACAGATCTATTGCTGCCATGGAGCGAGCGAGATGAATTTGCAATTGTTCCCGTATTAACAGGATCAGGTAGAGGGTTTGGACAAATTCTTTTAGGAGCCGCATTAATAGGTCTTTCTTTTTATTCCTTCGGTGCTGCTGGTGGTGCTTTCTTCGGTGGATCAGGTGCAGGTCTGTCAGGTGGAGCGATTTATGCCTCTGGAGCTTGGGGCTCAAAGGCTTTAGGAATGATCGGTTTATCTTTAGTTATGAGTGGAGTCGCCACAATGCTTTCTCCTCCTCCTCCCGACTTAGATATGAATGAGGCGAACAAATTGCAAAACTATAGTTTTAGTGGCGTTGTAAATACTGCACAAGTTGGAACTGCAATACCGATTGCTTATGGCAGATTGTTTGTAGGAAGCTCGGTTATTAGTTCTGGGCTTGATGTCGATCAGGTGGTTTAAATGACTAAAATCCGTGGTGCTGGTGGTGGTGGAAGTAAGGGAGGTGGAGGTGGTACTCCGACTGAAGCTGATGATTCTCTCCAATCGGTTCAATATGCCAATGTTTTAGACCTGTTGTCCGAAGGGCCGATACAAGGACTTGACACTGGAGCTATCGGTTCAGGTGGTGAGAAATCGATTTACTTAGATGGTACTCCCGTTAAAGATTCTGCTGGAGTCGACAATTTTGATAGTTATTCAATTACAACCCGAACAGGGACACAAACTCAATCACATATTCCTGATTTAAAAGCAACAGAAGCCGAACAACGATCAGCAGTTGGATTGCCGACTGAATTGACTAATACATCTGGGGACGAGACAGGCAGAATTAATGGGTCGACTTCTAAAACAATAACTGATTCAAATATTGATCGAATTAGGGTTACAATTCAAATTCCGATATTGAGAGAAGTCAAAGATGATGGAGATATTATCGGTAAATCGGTTCAAATAAGAATTGAAGTTCAATATGACGGAGGTGGTTATTCGACAGTTAAAAATGACACTATATCGGGTAAATCAAGTAGTTCATATAAAAAAGATTATGTTTTCCCTTTAAATGGTTCTTTTCCAGTCGACATAAGAGTTTCACGAGTTAGCAAAGATGATGCAAACACGCGAAATTCCTCTAAAACTTTTTGGGATAGTTTCACACATATTATTGATGAAAAATTTCGTTATCCGAACTCGGCTTTAGCCTATCTTCGCTTTGATAGTCGTTCTTTTTCTAATATTCCGACTAGAAAATATAAAATCCGTGGAATTAAAGTCAAAATTCCGAGCAATGCAACTGTTATTACATCAACAGGAACGGGAATTGGTGAATCACAAATTGGCCGATTAACCTATAGCGGTATTTGGGATGGATCATTTAGTGCGGCTACTTGGTGTGCTGATCCTGCATGGTGTTTGTACGATTTATTAATTTCTACAAGATACGGCGCGAGTCTTCCTGAAAGTACACTTGATAAGTGGGATTTTTATAAAATTAGTCAATATTGTAACGAGTTAGTTTCTGATATGAAAGGAGGTCAGGAGCCGCGTATGCTCTGCAATCTCCTTATTAATAGTCGGGATGAAGTCTTCAATGTAATTACGACAATGACTTCTCTATTTCGGGGAATTTCTTATTATGGTGCTGGCTCGGTTGTAATGCTTCAAGACTCGCCACAAGATAGTCAATATTTAATCGGCAATGCAAATGTACTTGATGGGAATTTTGACTATGCAGGTAGTTCTCAAAAATCTCGGCATACAAGTTGTGCAGTTGCATGGCAGTCTTATGACAATCTCGGAGAAGTTCAATTTGAATATGTCGAAGATGCTGAAGCAATAGATAAATACGGTTTACAAGAAAAACAAGTTAAAGCTCTCGGCTGTTATTCACAAGGTCAGGCGCATCGGATGGGGAGATGGCTTTTAAAATCCGAACAACTTCTTACTCAAACTTGTACTTTTACCGTTTCTGTTGACAGTGGAATGATATTAAGACCGGGAATGGTTGTAGACATTGCCGATGAATTAAGAGCAGGATCAAGAAGATCAGGTCGGATTTCTTCAGCTAGTACTACTCAAATTGTTGCCGATAGTTCAACTAATTTAACGGTCAATTTGGGCCTTAGTCCGACTATTTCAGTCATTATGCCGACTGGATTAGTAGAAACTAAAACAATTACGGGTATTAGTGGTACAACAATAAGTATTTCGGGCAGCTTTAGTGAAGCTCCCGATGCAGATGCTTTATGGTTGATCCAAACATCCGATATACAATCTCAACAATATAGAATAATAGCGGTTTCTGAAAATCCTAAAAGAACGGCATATAGCATTACAGCATTGGAATATAATTCAAGTATTTATGATGCGGTTGATGAGGGTGAAGATATTATTTTACGCGATATTAGTAATTTAGGTTTAGCTCCAGCACCAATAACTAATCCGAGAGGAGAACAGTTCTTATATTCGGAAGGGCAAGGCGTTTTTGTCGGTTTTGATTTTGATTTTCAGCATGACAAAAAGAATGTAACCGAATATAAAATTTCATGGAGAATGGATAACGATAATTGGCAAGTTATAACAACGGCGACTCCTGCGGCCACGATGAAAAATGTTAGACAAGGAATGATTTATATACAAGTACAAGCATTAAATTATCTCGGAAAAGGAAGTCAAATTGCAACTTTTGAAAAATTATTAGATGGAAAATCGGCTCCTCCTGATGACCCCACTGGTTTTTCAATGATACCGACTAACGGATTAGCAAGATTGAGTTGGACTCAATCAACTGATCTTGATGTAACTGTCGGTGGATTAGTCAGACTGAGACATTCACCCGCTTTATCTAATGTAACTTGGGCGACTTCTACTAGCATTCATAGCGATTTAACAGGTACGGCGAAAGAAGCTTATGCAACTCTAAAACCCGGAACTTATTTGATGAAATTTGTAGATGCTTCGGGTATTGAAAGTGTTGGTTATGCAGGTATCGAATTTACAGAGCCCGAGTTAGCCGACATGGAGATGCTTACATTGCAACAGGAAGACACTAATTTTCCGGGCTCAAAAACACAATTAACAGTAACAGGAGCCGAGTTAATGCTGGCAGCAGACGGTGGTAGTTCAGGTGGTAACGCGACTTTACATACTTCAGGAACTTATCTATTTCAAAACAACCCGATTGATTTAGGAGATATTTATTCGATTCGGCTTGACAGCACTGTAAGAGCAAGAGCTTTTTTCCCTTATGCCGACACGGTTGACACATGGACAGATTGGGACGCGATTGCAAGTGTTGATGGAGACGCACCAGCTAATGCCGATATTAAACTTTATGTAAGAACAACTCAATTAGCTAGTCCTTCGGGCAGTGATTGGTCAAGTTGGCGAATTTTTAACAATGCACAAATTAGTGCTCGGAAATATGAATTAAAAGCCGAGTTTTCTACAGGTGGAAATTTAGAACAAATTGCAGTTGACCAATTAAGAGTACAGCCGATGATGGGCAAAAGAACTGAATCGGGGAGTGGAAACACTTGGTCGACCGGTGATGTCACTTTTAATTTTGCAAATAAATTTGCAGCTACCCCCGCAATCGGAATTAATTTTAGTGCTACAACTTCGGGCGATTATTATACCCTTGTTTCTTCGAGTACGACTGCTTTTACTATCTCGATATACAATGCTAATAACCAAAGACAAGCGCGAGCTTTTTCTTGGACGGCTACTGGCTACGGCAAGAAATTTTAACTAATGGCACAAGTACCTGCTTCCGATTATCCCATTCCTAACTCGACAGGCTCAGATGTCCGAGCCGACTTGAACAGGAATTTAGATGATCTTCATTCAACCGCTTCAGGAACAACACCTCCTCCTGCCGCAGGTTCGGCTATCGGAAAATTATGGGTCAATACAAGTACAACACCCGATACTTTGTGCATTAAAACGGGAACAGGTACAACGGCTGGAAATTATACAACTCTTGGAAATATTGCAGCTAACTTCGGTCATGCCACAGCAGCTAGTCCGACTTTTACAGGAAACATTGGTTTCCCTGCTGGATCGAGTACATCTTTGCCGATTAGAAATTCAGCAGATACGGATACTGGAATTTATTTTGGAGCGACAAATGAATTAGATATTAGAGCAGGTAATACCGATGCTCATACTTTTACTTCTACGGCTAGTGAACCAAAACTTCCATTAAGGGGAACAAATGGATCGGCTTCGGCCCCCTCAATTAGTTTTGCCTCAGACACAAATTTAGGATTGTATCGCTCCAATACCGATCATTTATCAATTGCAACTTCAGGAGCCGAAAGGGCATATTTTAATGATAATGGTTTAAATATTCGGACAGGTCTTTCTCTACGTTTATTCGATTCAGATCATTCTCATTATGTTGGTATTAAGGCTAATAGTAATACGGCTGCAAACTATGATTTAATTTTGCCGAATAATTCAGGCTCAAGTAATCAAATCTTAAAGTCGGATGGATCAGGCAATTTAGTTTGGACTACTGTTGCAAGTTTACAAGATTCGGGAAAGGTGAAGGGTGTTATTGCTTTTAATGGAGCCGATGCAAGTCCCCATCATCAATCTAATTTAACGGTCTCAAGAACTGGAACAGGTACATATCGAGTAACAATAAATTCTTCAGTTAGAAACGGCACGAACTACGGAGTTGTGATTGGCAATATTGATGAAAGTCATGCTCATGGTGTTGGGGACTTAACAACAAATAGCTCAAACTCTGGTAATGCTGACCATTTCCGAGTTGCTTTTGTTTCGGGTCGTACTGGTAGTTATTTCGATATTCGTGCTTATAAATTCGACAGTGAAGTATTCACTGTTAGCACTGACGACAATGATCGGGCAATAACTTACAGAAGAGTTGCCGCAGATCCTTCTTATGTTTGTTTAACTTTTTTCTCCTAATGACGACTATTTTTTACAATTACGATACAAGTACAACAAAGCTTGCAACTGTTATTTCGGATAAGACTCCAGCCGAATTAGTAGAAATGGATGTGATTCCTAAAGGGGCTGCTTACTTGTCGGCTCCCGATATAACAGACAGCATGACGGATGAAGATGAACGGATTAAGTACAACGAGATCTTATATTGTAGTTTTGATGATTACACAAATCCGACTAAAGTTGTCGTTGATTATGAAGCGATTATGGCTTCATTAATGGAAGATTTAAAGCCTTTGAGAGATCGGCTGTTGTCAAATCTTGATTACTTAAAGACTAAGGCGATTGCAAATAGTAAAACGTCTATAAGTTCCGAAATAGATAGTGATATAACGGCTTTAAAATCTTGTCTGACGGTTGATTTATCAAAATATACAAAAGCAGCCGATCTGAAGGATTATGCTCCTGATATTTTATTTATAGACTATGATTTAAAATATGAGGATCGGATTGATGCTTAGAAAAACTTTTGATAGTTTTACAGTTGATAAAATAGAAAAAATACTTCGACCTGAGTTGCAATCAATAAAATTTGGAGCTAAAAGAGAAGGTCTAAAGTCGGAAAAGAATTGGTCCGATTATATTTCAGAAGAGAAATTAAAAAGCATTGAACACCGAGATATTGATGTCTGTGAAAATAAAAATATGTATAGCTTTTCTAAACATCTATCGAACAAGATACTTCATGTCTTGAAAGAATTATATCCTAAAAATATAATTTATTCGGCTGGACATTTTTATTATCCTCCGACTGGATACATGGGTTGGCATACTAATTACTCAAGTGAGGGAGAAAGATTATATTTAACTTTTGCCTCCGAATCTAATAAATCTTTTTTCAGATATAGAGATGTTGAAAGTAAGGAAGTTGTAACCGATTATGATGATGCTGGCTTAACTGTTAGATCTTTTCCGGCTCTTTTGACAAGACCGTACTTTTGGCATTGTGTCGGAAGTGAGTGTGATCGGTTTAGCTTTGGTTACAGGCTCAAACCGATAAACTCTTGATATAGTGGATGTAGTTGACGGTTACTTATGGCAATAGCACCCGCAAATTATGATATGACAATTCAAAGAAGATCGGATCATAATGTTTCTGTCACTTTGAAAGATTCGGGAGGAAGTGCAGTTAATTTAACGGGTTACACCTTGACTTCACAGGTTTGGGATACAGAAAGGTCGGCCAAAGCTGCTGACGCGACTATTTCTGTTACAAATGCTTCAGGCGGGGCCTTTGATTGGAAAGTGACCGATACTCAAACAACAGGTTTTACGGCGAATGAATATAAATACGATGTTCTGTTGACGAATCCATCGGGTTTGAAAGAATATTGGTTAGAAGGAACGATCTACGTTAGCGAGGGTTATACGGCATGAGCACTGTAAATATCACAACAAATAAAAACACTGTAACTATTGATGAAAGCAATTCATCGGTTATAACTGTCGCGACTCAAGGGCCACAAGGGCCGAGTTTTGCTTCTAGTGGAGTCGGTCTTGCTGATACAAATAGAGTAAATAAAAGTATAATTTATTATGACAGTGCTTCGGGTTCTTATAAGGCCGATAGTACATGGACAACTAGCACACTTACAGACGGTGGAAACTTCTAATGGCTAACACAATCCGAATCAAAAGAAGCACTGGAAGTTCGGCTCCAACCAGTCTTGAAAACGCCGAATTAGCTTATGCCGAAGGTACTAATATTCTGTATTACGGAACGGGTACGGGAGGAGCAGGAGGATCGGCTACAAGTATTGAAGCTATTGGTGGAGATGGATATTACAACACTCTTTCAACAAATCAAACGGTTTCAGGTAATAAAACATATACAGGAACAGTCGATTTAAGCAGTGCAACTGTTCCGACTTTTACTTGTTCTCAGAACTTAATTGTAAGCGGAAATTTAACAGTTTCAGGAACGACAACGACTGTCAATAGTACAACTACAACGATTGCCGATAAAAATTTAGAACTTGCTAAAGGTGCAGCCAATGATGCAGCCGCCGATGGAGGTGGCATCACCGTGGACTCGGGAGACGGAGATAAAACTTGGAACTGGGTTAATTCTACCGACTCTTGGACTTCTAATCAAAATATTGAAGCGGCAGGTTCAGGTCTTAAGTACAGAATTGACGGAGTTGATGTTGTAACAAAAACGGGATTAGGTTCAACTGTTGTCGGCAGTTCTTTGACTTCGGTAGGAACAATCGGTACAGGTGTTTGGGCCGCAACCGATGTTGCAATTGCTCACGGTGGAACAGGTGCAAGTACAGCCGCAGGTGCATTATCAAATCTAGGACTAACAGCAACGGCAGCCGAACTGAATGCACTTGATGGTATTACTTCAACCGTTGCCGAACTAAATATTGTAGATGGTGGAACGTCTGCAACTTCCACGACTTTGGGTATTGGGGACAGAATGGTGATTAATGATAATGGAACAATGGTTCAGGTTGCATTGGCCGATTTAGTTACATTTTTAGAAAATGATGCGGTTTCAGGTTTTGACGTTGACGGAGGAACCTTCTAACTAAAATCACAAATAGGAGGATCGTCTAATGGCTACCACAATTAAATTAAAGAGAGGAAGCGGTTCAAATCCCGGAACTTCTGATCTTTCAGTCGGAGAAGTTGCCTTAAGAACCGATAATGCAACGCTGTTTACAAAGAATGATGCTGGAAATATTGCCGAAATCGGTGCATCAAGTGGTGTATCGGATGGAGATAAGGGCGATATAACTGTTTCCAGTTCGGGTGCAACATGGACTATTGACACTAATGCGATTTCAAGACCCAAAATTCAGGACAATGCTATTAACGCAGATAAAATTTCTGACTCATCAATATCAAGTGCCAAAATTTTAAATGATTCAATTGTCAATGTAGATATTAATTCAAGCGCGGCGATAGCAGGAACAAAGATTTCTCCCGATTTTGGATCGCAAAATATAGTTACGACTGGAACACTAACCTGTGACACCATTGCAAGCAATGATATAACTATCTCAGATCAACAACCAAGATTAAACTTTGTTGATAATGCTGGTTCACCAAGCAATCCCGATTATCTATTTCAAGTTGATGGTGGGAATTTTGTATTACATGACAGTACAAATGGTGCCGATAAGATAAAAGTTAATTCTGATGGTCATATTGATATAATACCTAATACAGATTTTGCTGCTGGTATTGATGTAACAGGAGCTATTACTTCGACTGGAAATCTAACTATATCCAATAGTTTACCTCAAGTTTATTTACAAGATACAGAACACAATTCTGATTATGCAATATGGAATCACGATGGTACTTTTAGAATTGTTGATGCGACTAACTCAAATGCAACTAGATTTCAGATCTTATCCGATGGAACTACCACGATTAGTGGAAACTTGAATACTGAAGCTGGTCTTGATGTAACAGGGAATATAACTGCAACTGGAACTGGAAGTACTTTTGCCCGATTAACTGTCTCCGATGTTAATCCTATTATTTATTTAACAGATACAAACAATAATTCCGATTTCTCGATAAGAGGTGCTAGTGGTAATTTAACATTCCGTGATGATACAAATGGAGCAGCTAGACTTCAAATAGATTCGGCTGGAACCATTGATATAGCTGGAAACTTAGACGTAGGTGCTGGTGTCGATGTAACAGGAAATATCACAGTTTCAGGAACAGTTGATGGAGTTGATATTGCGGCAAGAAATACGTTATTCGGTGGGCTTACTTCCAGTTCTGGAGTGTTAAGTAACGGTGTAACAGCTACGACCCAATCGGCATCCGATAATAGTACAAAAGTTGCAACGACAGCCTATACGGACACAGCGATTTCAAACTTAGTTGATAGTTCGCCGAGTGCCTTAAACACATTAAATGAACTCGCAGCCGCACTTAATGATGATGCTAATTTCTCAACGACAGTAACAAATAGCATCGCCACTAAATTACCTTTAGCAGGTGGAACTTTAACTGGGGCTTTATCAGGGACAACATTTAGCGGTACGCATAGCAGTGGAAATATCGGGCTGGAAATACATGGAACGGGATCAGGAACAGGCGCACAAACTAAATTTCATAACGACCACGGGGTTTGTTATGTCGGGGTAGCAGGTGATACGTCTGGTGAAATGATGGTGTATAACGAAGCTAATACGGCACTTAAGTTCTTTACTAATGGTGGATCTCCTAGATTAACTATTGCGGCTGGAGGTAATGCCACTTTTAGCGGTTCGGTCACAGCAACAGGAGGATTCAGTGGATCGGGTGCATCTCTCACCAACGTCAACGCAACAACTTTAGATTCGATTGACTCTGGCTCGTTCTTAAGATCGGATGCGGCTGATAGTATGTCGGCAAAATTAACACTTAATCAAGGTAATGACGATGAAAAATTAGTTTTAGCTGGGACAAATGATCCTTATATAAGATGGCAAGAAGGAACAACAAATAAAGCTTATATTCAATGGAACTCTTCTGGTTGTTTAGATATAAAGAATGAAGAAGATAGTTCGAGATTACTTATTAGAGATGACTTAGTTTTCACTCAAGATGCTATTAATTTTAAAAAGATTTGGAATGAATATAACGATGGCTCTGGATCTAGCTTGGATGCTGATACTTTAGATGGAGTTCAAGGTGCAAGTTATCTAAGATCGGATGCGGCTGATACGATGTCGGCAAACTTAATTCTCTCAACTAATAATTCTTACCCTTTAGATATTGATGGTGATCACGAAGGCAAAATCGTACTTCAAGGTTCAAGCAATCCTTATATAAGGTGGAGAGAAGGTTCAACCGATAAAGGATTAGTTCAATGGCATAGTGATGGTTATCTTAGATTGATGAATCAAGAAGATAGTTCTAATTTAAGAATCAAAGATAATATTGAATTCTCTCCTAATAATTCTACATATTACAAAATGTGGAATGGTTATAATGACGGCTCTGGATCGGGATTAGATGCCGATACGGTTGACGGCTTAGATCCCAGTATTTTTGTAAGAACAAACGCAGCTAATAGTATTAACACTTCGACTGAAAGGAAACTATGGTTTGCCGGTTCAAATAATCCTTATATCGAATTTGCGGAGGGAACTACCAATAAGTGTTATTTTGCTTGGAGTTCTAGTGGTTATGTAAGGTTTGTTAATTCGGAAGTTGGTTCTGAAATAAGGCTTGATGGTAATCCTCTTTTCTGTGCGTCTAACGCACCTTCAGGCACATATCATAAGATGTGGCACGGTGGAAATGACGGTGCTGGATCGGGGCTTGATGCAGATACTTTAGATGGTATTAGTTCGGCTTCGTTCATAAGATCGGATGCAGATGATACGATGTCAGGTCAATTAACTCTTACCTCTAGTACTACATATCCATTAAATATAAATAGTACCGATGATGGGAAAATTAATCTTAAAGGTTCAAGCAATCCTTATATAAGGTTTAAAGAAGGAAGTACCGATAAAGCTTATATTCAGTGGAACGCTGGCGGTTTTCTGCATATACATAATCAGGAAGATGGTTCTTATTTATACTTAAAAGATTCTCAGACTACAATTCACACCCAAGGTTTAAACATCGGTGGAAATACATCAGATAACCCATTTGCAAAATTAGAATTTGGGGCGACTCAATATGGCTCTTGTTCAATTGCACCTGCTGATGACGGTTCACATAAAGTCGGAATGAATTTTTATGTTGATGGTTCTTCTAATAGTGCTATAAATGCCGATTTTGCTGGAAAGATTACTTGCTACGGAGAGTGGAGACTAAAAGGTAGCACTAACTCTGATGCAGCACAAAGCACCGACCCTGTTCACTGTATTGGGAACCCGAATCTTGATGGAAATACATCTAATTATGCTCGACTTGTTATGCAAGAGAGAGTGGCACATTGGATTTCATTTAAAACAGGCGGTGGAGAGCATTATGGTTCAATATATAAATCGGGAAGCAACGTTGTTTATGGTGGAACTTCGGACTATAGATATAAAGAAAATGTAGCTCCAATTACTGACGGAATTACGACATTAAAACGGTTGAAGCCTGTTACTTACAATTGGAACGAGTTTAGTAAATTTGAAAACACCGATACGCATAGAGGGTTTATCGCACATGAAGTTCAGGAAGTTGAACCCGATGCTGTTAGTGGAACAAAAGACGGAATGACTTATAGCGGAAATTGTGTAAATGCGGCAGGAGAAACAACCCAAATAAACGTGCAAGAGTCTCAGAAGGAAGACGGCGAGACTTGGACAAAAACACACGAAGCAATCGACATTCAGCAGTTAGATGAAAGGAGATTAGTTCCGATCTTAACGGCTGCGTTACAAGAGGCTGTTAGTAAAATTGAAGTGTTAGAAACAAAGGTCGCTGCATTAGAATCGGCTTAAGATATACTAAGAAAAAATAGTAGAACAATGGCAACGACTTTTGTATATAAGGTAAGAAGCCTTAAAACCGATCCAAATGATGACAACTATATAAAAGAAGCGACAGTAGAAATTTTCGGAACAGAAGGGTCGATAACCAAGTCAACTTCCTGTCACTGTGTTTTTCCGGGCAATAAAACAGCCGTAGGTTCTGACTTTAAATCGTTAGACGATCTTAAAAAAGCCGAAGGTGAAGCAATTATTGTTGACTGGGTAAAAGCCGGCTGGACTGACTATAAAGTTAAAAAGCTAGAAGGTTTTGTTCAATCGGCTATAGATACGCACAACGAAAAAGCAACCGAAGCCGAACTTAAAAGTAAAGACACTTCTTATTCGGCTGCTCCAACTGTTACTCCAGACGCTAATTCTGGCCCTGAGTAAACCCGAAGTTCCATAGAAGTCGATTAAGTATATAATTGATATATCTTGTTTTTTAAAAATGTCCGATCAAGTCAAAAAGTGGGAAGAAGCTCTTAAAGAAAAAACGGCATACAAGGCTCAATTAGAAACCGCACTAAATCAAACTACTGCCGAAATTTTTCAACTTCAAGGCGGTCTTCAGTTTGCAAAAGAGAGTCTTGCAGCCGAACCTGAAAAGCAAGTTGTGACACTACAAGGTGGAGAGGAAGTAGAGATACCAGAGTCATAAAACCGATTAAAGTTACATGTGTAACTGCTTTAAAAATCGCGTCTCTTACCATGAAAAAATTGCTACCGATTTTCAGTGTAGTCTCTTTCCTGTTATCCATCGGCCTTGCTGGTGGAGGATTGTTCGGCTACCTATGGATTACTAATGAAAGTAATCAAGAAAAAATCAAGAAACAACTTGTCGATCAAGTTACAAAATCATTGCCGATTCCGAACTTAAGCGGCCCTGCATTGCCTACTGCTGCACCAGCACAAGGCATAAAAATGCCGAAGTTTTAATGGAAAGCTGTTCTTGTTCTCATTGCCGAGAAATTTTAAGACAGCAACTTAATCACGGCAATTGGATAAGACACAATGACCGAAATAAGGGAAATCAAGCCGATTCAAGTAGAAACTGTTCGGACTTATGTGATAAATACTCCACAAATATCGGCTCCAACTATTCCCATTCCTATTCATATGGGTTTTCCAGTCGTTGAAATTCCCGGCTGTGTTGAAGCTCGGCGTTCGGCAAAAGAAAATGAAAACTTAGTATCGAATGACCCAGATGGCAATATCGTTTTATGTGATGCCCAATATCCGAGTTATGAAGCAATGGATTTTACGCCGAATGAATTTATATATACAGAATCGGATACGACTCAAAGATATGAAGAACCTGAAATTCCTGCAACCGATGTTCCTCCTCCTCAAAAAATCGAAGATTGTCCTCCTCCTGATGCAGCAAAAGTCGGCACTAAGGTAGAAGAGGGTAAGCGCGAGATTGTTAGATATGACTTAATCGGAACTAAATGTATAACTCGGTATAAAGAATTAACCATGCAACAGAGAATTGTGGATGCAGTGCCGAGTCCACCTGCTGTTGTTGGAATCGCGTCTACTGCTGTAATTTCGGCAGTAGTAGCAGCAAATACGCCGTTATTACTAAAGATAGTAAAACCGATTACTAAACAAATAATCGGTAAAATTAAAAAATTATTCGGTAAAAAAGGAAAACTTTTAAGTACAAAAGAACGCCAAATAAAACAAAGAGAATTGACTACTGCTGTTCGGCTTCTGAAGAAGATGAAGAAGTAAGTCGATGTCTATGAGGTAAAACTTGTCCCATTTTCGGTCTGATAACTACATCCTCGCACAACTTAAAGTATGGAGAGTCGGGACTAAATTCAATTCCTTGTAGCTTCAAATTGCCACATTCTTTTAGCCGAGCTATGTGCCACGATAATTGTGAATCTTTGAGTTTTTGATCTTGTATTTGTAATAATTTATCGGCTTGAGCTTTGCATCTTCTTTGCAAAGAGTTATCCAATGGTATTGAAAATGTCATGCTAAATCCGTAGTTCAAACTTGCCGAATCTTTTTGTCCAGTCCGAACTGATTGGTAATAAATAAGATTTCCATCATCGTCATAAACTGGAGAATCATACCAATATTCTTTCGGCAAAGATTGTTGCAAAGAATCGGTCATAAATGGAGAAAAAGTTAGCATCGGCCCTTGACAAACTATTCCACCGCCATATTGATTTTGAATCATATTTCCTTGCAACGATTGAATAGCCATGTTTGTAACCGAACCCGAAGAATTAGCTACAGGTGCGGCTGTTTGTGATGTATTTGCTAAGACTTTTATCGGACTAAATAGAAGTAAAAGTAAAGTTAATTGCCGAAGACACTGGTTGTATCTGTTACCGATTCTACAATTGTAGTTCTTGTAATATTTGTGATATTTGAAATTCCGGGAGCGCGATAAACGGTATTTAGTTGAAAAGCTTGACCCGCATTTCTGATGGTCACATTCGGCATTGTTGTTAAATCGGCTCCTGTCCATGTGTAATTAACCCCGTTTATTGTTTGATTGACTTGAGTCGGAGTAGGAAGAATGGTTGAGCCGTCTATATCTAAATTTGTTCCTGTTATCGATAAAGAATGACCAGAATTGTAATCTGTTGACGATATTGATTCTGTGATGTTTTGAGTTGTCCGAGTTGTGCTGGTCATTGTTCCTGTAGAAAAGTTGGGAACAACTGGTACGGCTAGAGTTCGAGGTGTATTTAATAATATTATTAATGGTAAATACCTTACAACTTGTGCCATTTTATGACCGACAATGGACATAGATAGCAATGTTGTGCGACATTTTTGTATCTGGAGTCGGCTTTTTTTTCTACACTCCATAAGACTGATGTCCGTCCTTCGATTATAGCTGCATGAGTTTTTTGCCGATTTAAGTGATAGTACAAAAACGGTTTAGGATCAGCATTGTCATAAGAATGCTTCGCACAAACTATAAATTTATCTTTATACGGCCAATCATCTTTATTTGTAAATTCGGCACTTAAACCTTTTACCTCGACTCTCTGCCAAAGTTTGTCGTCTTTACTTATGTAAATATCTCCATTATCTCGATAGTTGTAATTTTCAGCAGCCGAAGGTGCTTTCTTAACTCCGAATAATTTCAGGGAAAAGCCTTGTCGATAAAGGTGTCTAGCTACAACAAATAGTGCATCTTGACTCCGATCTAAATGCAATAAAAATTTTTGATGATTCGTCAGATCTGAATACATTACCTATGAATATCCGTATAATATTTCCATATATAGTAGTTAAATGCGGCCACAATAATAATGCCTAAAACGGCAATAAATACTGGTAAATACATTTTTAATCGGTCACAGTTTCTACTATTGTCTGTCCAATGGCCGTAGTTCCAGCCCCGCCAGCAACTACCGTAACTATCCCCGAACTTAATGATGTTGCTGCAAGATTTCCCGCGACTCCACCACTTCCTGTAATCGTTGTTCCAGATAAAATTGGCAAAGAGCCGACTACTCCAGAACTAACAGTCGGTGCACTGGGAGTCGAGTCTCCTGCTTGGTAAGTTTCGGTTAAAGAAAAACTTGATCCTGCGGTTGTTACTGCTTTATCTGTATGAACTAAAGCCGGAACTCCTGCTGTCAAGCTGCCGAGATTGAGTCCTCCTATTTTGCCGCTTGTTGTACTGCCATCAGCAGTCACACTCGGCGTTATGTTGTTGCCCGACAAACTGTAACTGCTTGGAGCTCGGTTGGTAGAAGTGTAGGCCGCATCAACAGTCAGTTGAGCCGAAGTAGTAATTTTATGCCGCATATCTGCATAAGCAGGTGCGGATAAAAACACGGCTAGAAAAATTAATCGGATCATGGTTGTAATTTTCCTGTAATAGGATCGACATCCTTACCTGTTATTGGATCGACTTTTGGTTGAGCAGTTACAACCTCGGCTCCATTAATAGTTAGGGGCGTTTGTACTCTAATGATTTGTTCGGCTGTAGTTGTATTATTTTTGGCGATCATTGCTTCCATATCTTCTTTTGTTACACCGTTTCCATTCTTCTTATCTTT
>CEUI01064503.1_pt1 | contig 33078 bp, 47 predicted proteins | sample 531411 | NCBI WGS metagenome assembly CEUI01 (sample SAMEA2622841, study PRJEB7988) | marine metagenome | isolation source: saline water (ENVO:00002010), including
TGAATTGTTAGAATCTCCTCTAAAGAAAAACATTATCACCCTTCCAGCCGCTACTGATGATGACTGTACTGTCATATTCTGAAAATAAACCTGTTCTCTCCCCGCATTTGTAATATCATCACCATCCGCAAGTACAGTTCCATCTGATAAATCTCCTGAAGTAGAGCTATTATCATTAACTATTGCATAAGAAACCAAATGCCCTCTAATAGTATCTCCTGAAGCTAAGTCTGCCCCAACCCACCAATATACTCCATCTATAGTTATAGCATCAGGAACATACCAAATACAATTAGCAACCTCTGCCGCTGTAGAGGATATAGTATAAGAAGTGTCAGGGTTAGTTCCAGTTCCAAAGCTAGTGACAGCACTAATAGATTTCCCATTAAAAGGGCATGGATAATGAACATTGCCTAAAAACCCCGCCGCTTCATTTGATTCTGTTCCAAAATTGGCATACATTTGTGTAGCATGGAGCTGTCCAGACCCAACTTTTACTTTTGAATTAGTAGTATCTACTGTAAAAATAGCAGAACCAGATTTAGTGAAAATTTGAGTAGCATTTCCATCATTATCTTCTGGCCTTACCTGTAGATGATCTTTTGATATTGATACTGATGTAGAAACACCATCTCCAGATTCTATTTTTCTTGCGGTCCCATCTACTCCATCATTTCCAGACTGGCCAATCTGAAGCAATCTTTTCCACCATGTAGCAGGTGCATTATTACTAAATGTTGGCATAATTTTCCCCTTTATCCATAAACTGCTAATAAGGATTCATCTGCTAAACTCATGATCCATCTCCTATTGTTGCAGGAAGGGCAACCGCTTCCATTGTCCAGCCACCATAATTATTTAAACTGTCTCCACTCCATATTTTTCCCCCTGCTACTCCCTCTTTAACCATAGTGTATAAAGTTTTAGATTCTCCTGCACTCCAGCTATGATCTGAACCATGTATTACCCATTGAGCATTTATATTAACAGAATCAGTTTCATCAACATCCCATACAATCCTTTCATAATCTTCATGTAAAGTGGTTGCAGAGGTATCTGTTGCAAGTCCTAATTTTAAACCTCCATCAATACTGCTACAATAAGGCAGATTGACCTTTATCAAAACTTTATTACTTGGAGGGACAACAAAAGCAACCTTTAAATATTTCTCACCACCTCCTTGTGTTAGGCTTAAATTGACAAATGATGTGGTTGTTCCTTGAAAAGAATCTTCGCCCATAGTTATATTATCATCAAAAACCTCAGTAAATCCCAATATCATCCCTGCGTAACTACTTCCCGCTACAGAAAATTCAGTGGAATCATGCTGTGCTATAAATTTTCCTGTCTTAGAATCTAAAGTAATATCGCCATCTGCACCGATAAAAAGGTCTGCATCTTCACCTGCACCATCAACAGTTGATATTTGAGTATTACCATTAGCAAGGCATCTTATTCTGAAATAATCGTCATCTGAAGCACCTGCATTTTCATATAATACAAACTGTGAATTTAGACTTGAAAATCTTCCAAATTCTACATCATTATCTTTTAACATTATTTTTCCATTATTAGAATCTAAAACAAGCTCCCCCTCTACATCTAAAGCAAGATCATCCGCACAGGCTATATCTCCAGTCATAGTTCCACCAGCCAAAGGCAGTTTAGTATCATCAGAAACAGAAACCCCAGTAGTATCACCAGAAACAAATAAATTTTTAACCCTAACATCATCCTTAGATATTTCTAATGCAGAGCTTTCACCGCCAACCTTAACTGGTTTTAAATTTGAATCTATATAATTATTTTCCATTTTAAGATTACCCATTATTTAAATACCGACTTTAACAGGGGTAATTTTTTCATTTTTTCAAATACATCTTTTATACCCTTAAATTCATTTTTCATAGCCCTGAATTCATTTATTTCCTTTAATGGAATAGCAGGAGGATGAGCAATTTTAGAGACTTGAACCAATTTTTCATCAAATTTATCAATTACCTTATCAATAGATTTAACTTTTTCTGCCACCTTATCAATAGATTCTGCATAACTCTTTATCATATCCACTGAAGCAGTAACCCTAAATCCTATATCAGTAACCTTTTTTTCTAAATCAGCTACAGAAATATCAAGCTCATTAGGTTCATCTTTATATTTAAAAAGCTCCTTCATTTTAGGATGCTTTAATATTGCAGATAAAACCATACTTAATAATTTTGCCTGAATCACTTTTTCCCTACTATCTTTTTAATATTTTTCCAAACAATATCTAAAAGAATATCATCATATTTAGTGGGTGACATCTTAACAAGCTTTTCAGCTACCATAAAGCCAATTAAAAGCCATTCCCAGTTATTTGTTAAAAAATCCATTGTTTTTCTCCTTATTTTTTATTACAAAATCTTCTTTTAATGGTGGAAGATTATCACAATATCTAGCAATTCTACAGGCTTCATAATAAGCATCCAAATCTATTTCTTTTTCTTCTTTCCCCAACTGAAGGGATTTAGATTCAATTCGCTTTCGTACCATAACATTCTTTCTTCCATCTCTGCTATATGCTTTTCCTCTGCCAATTTTCTTTCTTCATTGTGTAAATCTATTTCTTCCATAGCCAAGACCATCTTTCTTTCTAAGTCTTGTATTCTGTTTTCTAGCTGATACCATCCGTAAACAATCATTCCAATTAAAACAAAAATTTGCAAAAGCCACTTTATGTTTATTGTCAGATTCAGGCTATCATTTATTACACTTCCTTTATATGATCTGGCCCCGCCTTTATCATTTGCCATCAGTTATTTGTTATAAATAAGTTTTTTAGCATATTCAAGATCAGATTCTAAGCTGCTTAATCTGGCATCAAAAAAATCTAATGTTTCATCCTGCCTTATATCACTTGGAATTGGAGCTGATTGAAGGGCTTCAAGCTCCTCAATAGCTGAAGTATTCCTAGTGGCTTCATTTTCCACAAAGGCAATTCTAGTAGTTAATTGGCTGTAACCCCAAACCATAGCAGATAAAAAACCGACTATCTGGATAATCATAGGCAAACTAATATTCAAACTGGTCTTATCACTAATTCTATTTCTTTCCACCTAAGCCATTATTTTTTATAATCTTAATAAGTTCAAACATATTTTCATTAAATGTTCTATAAATTGACTTCATTTCCGTATTGGTTTCTATAATGGTATTGGTAAATTCCTTCTGAACATTTATTAGCGTTACCAAAATATCTTCCTGTCTCTTTGCCTGTTCATCAAGTTTCTGCATCAATCTACCATTTATAAAGCCAATTAAATAGTAGCATCCATAACCTAAAACACATGCTACCGCTACAGGTATTCCTAGTGAATTTATCAGTTCTATTATATCCATTATTTTCCATTTGGGATTAGCTCAAAATGAGGTTTATCATCTAAAATTCCCTTTCTGCGGTTATAAGAAAAATCTATTTTACCTTTATTTAGCCCCTTCCAGCAACCTCCCCATTTAATTTTATGAGATATTTCACCAACTTCCAGGAGTATTTGAGCTTTTGCCATAACAAAACCAGCAAAATAATAATACCGATCCATATCTTCAAAATCTATTGGGTAAGGATAAACATCTATAGCAGTAGAGGGATTGGAATTATGTTTACCATGAGGGAATTGTGCCTTAGAATGCCCTGAAGCTACCGCCTTATCCTGATCTTCTTTATTTCTATGACCGCAAGTTACAGTACAGTCAATTTCTTTTATTACTTCATTAAATAAAGTTTGTAAATCAGGATGGCAGGTTTCAAGATTTTCCCTTGATCTTCTGCCAAACTTAGGCATCTAATATTCTAAACCTATATTGACTTTGACATCATTAGTTTCTCCAAAAGTAACTGCACTTCCTCTATTGATTATGTGCATATAAATACTAGTGGAACCTGTTGCCGCCTGGACTATTAAATCTATTCCAGATTTAGTTGCTAACCTAGAATCAATCATATCAGTATAATCTCCAGAAGCAATAGATACAGAACCTAACATTTTAGAGATAGTAGTATCTAAATCAGAAACATCTTCTCCTACTGCTTTTCCTTCATCTCCTGATATGGCTGTAGCCAAACCTGAGAAAACTATATCACATTCCATAGTAGAATTAGTTTCATCTATTAAAGATAGTGAAGTGATTTTTGAAGCCCCTCCTGCATCATCTACAGCATTAGGAATTTCAATAGACTGGGCCACCACCTTATTTTGGTTTATCTGCTCCGCATCAGTTGTAGCAGTCACATAAATAATAGCTTTTCTATTTTGATGAACACTCATTAAGATTTCTCCTCATCTTTAGTGGTTTTAGTTTTAACCTTAGTATCCACTTCCTCTACCTCATCTAAATACTGTAATATGTCATAAGGCAAATTTGAGGGAAGGCTTACAGTTTCACCTATTTGCAATTTATTAAAATTATCTAACCCAATAAGGTCACTTATAATATAAGGCAATACTCCAGTATTGAAGCTATTTGCCTTATATTTTTTTGTTTTAGCCACCAGATTATCTCCTTATTATTATGAGGGGGGAATTAAATCCCCCCTCATTATTATAATTAGCCATTGTTGGTCAATACTATCACTTCCCCATCCCTTACAAAATCAAAGCCACATGCCACATAGGCCGCAACTTTTGTTCCTAAGAAATCTACTGAGTATTGTGATACTACTTTAGGAGCTATCTGATAAACTAATTTAGCATTATCAGGTCTAAATATTGCACCTGCAATATGATTATTTGTAGTTGTTTCTTTCATGCGGTTTGAAACATAAACAGGCATTCCACTCAATGTTCCAACTCTACCTCTTTGCTTACTAGAAGTAGTAAGCCCACCACTTCCACTATAATCACCTGAAGTGAAATTAGTGATCTGCATCATGTGACCATACAAAGTTGGGCTAACAACTAAACACCATCCTGAGGTTGGGTCCATATTATTCTGAGCCATTGTTTTCAAAACATTAGCCATATCAACAGCGGCAAAAGTATTATTTGAAGAAAGGGCTAATTCAATAGTGTTAGATACTCCGAGACCAGTAATATCATCAGCAATCAATGCTTCTACTTTTCTTCCTATAGCGTAACCCATTCCTTTTACATACATATCAAAATATTCTGGACTAGCCTGAACATGGGCTATATCTGAAATAATTTGAGCTGAATAGAAAAGTTTATTCACTGTGATAGTCTTAACATCATCATTTCCTGAATGATATAGTAAGTTATCTGTTAAAGCAGAGAATTCTGAAATATCATCATCATCTGTTCCATTATTTGCAGTTTTTTCTGTCATCAATGGTATATTGATTACATCACCTTTAGTTTTAACTAATGATGATAAAGATGTATCAACAATATTAGCTAAAACAAATTGTTCTTCAATATAATCATTTACTCCTTTGCTCCACAACTGTGGTACAAAATCGTCTAAGTCTGTATTGGAGGAACCAACACTAGTATTTACATAAGCCATTTTTTATAATCCTCTAAGTTTTTGGTTTAAAAGAATTCACAATTTCCCCCCAATTATCAACCTTTTCCTGTGCAGACATATCTTTAAAATTTATATCACTAAAATCCTGGCTACTTCTTACAGCACCTATTGATTCTTTAGGATTATTGACATTCTGAGGTTGCAGGAGAGATTTTTCTTTATTTAATTCTTCCAAAAAATCTACAGATTTTGTTGAAAGATATTCTTTTCTTTCTTCATCAGAAGTTAGGCCATTAACTAGATTTTGTTTATAATTATTGACAATAGAATCCTGGAGTTCTAGCTGTGCAGACTGCTTTTCATTGACAGCCCTTAGCTCACTAATAACTTCCTGTAATTTCCCCTCATCTTCTAACTTCTTTGTCCTTCTTTTTTCATCATTAGCATCTCTTTTAGCAAGTTCTGCCTCTAATGCTTTTATTTTATCTTTCTTTGCCATAACTTCTGACAATAAACCATCATTAGAAGGAGTCTGCGGTTTATTCTGTACGCCTGTATCCTGGCTTTCGTTCCTAGTATCTTGAGGATTTTCTTCGGTCATATCTTACCTTTATTTAATAAACTTTGCTTAAAAATCAGTTAAAATTATAAATTATTGTGTTAAATAAACAATAAAATATTGTGGATAACTTGTTAATAAGTTGTTAATAACTTATGGAAAATTTGCAGAGTTATAAGGAACAGTGGTTTGATTTTGTAGGCTATAAGCCTCATGTGGGCCAGATGAAACTACACAATCCCCCTATGGGGGAATATCACCATGTACATAATCCTAATGGTGCTAGGTTTATTGTAGCCTGTTGCGGTAGAAGGTTTGGGAAATCTTATTCTGCATCTAGAGAAATAGAATTGACATTAACAAGGCCAGGAACAGAATCCTGGGTAGTGGCTCCTAGTTATAGTACATCTGAAAAAATATTTAGAATGGTATATGATGAAATGGTAATCAATAAAGGCTATAAACCTTCCCAATATTCTATTAAGGAACAGATTTTAGCATTTGATTGGGATGGTGGAAGAAGCGTTTTCTGCGGTAAATCTGCGGAACACCCTACAGGTCTAATTGGTTCAGGCTGTGATTTGGTAGTTTTAGATGAAAGTAGTAAAATATCAAATCTAAAAAGAATCTGGGAAATGTATGTGAGGCCAACCCTGTCAGATAAAAAGGGTAGGGCTATTTTTATTTCTACACCAGATGGATTTTCTCATTTTTATGAATTATTTTTACAGGGTCAAAGTGAAAAAAATTGGTATTCATTTAACAGTCCTTCCTGGGAAAATTTTTATGCTTTTCCTGAAGGAGAAAATGATCCTGATCTAATAGAAGCAAGATCAACACTGTCAGCAGAAGTTTACAATCAGGAATTTGGTGCTGAATTTACCGCTTTATCTGGGAGGGTTTACAATGATTTCTCTAGGTCTAAAAATGTTTGTGATTATCATTATAACTATACACTTCCTGTTTTTATATCTGTTGATTTCGGTTATAGATGCCCTGCTGTCATTTTTTTTCAAATTGTTAAAGATAGTAAGGGGATAGAAAGTATTTATATTTTTGATGAAATTATACATAAGAAGAATTTAAGGACAGGGGAATTAGTAGATTTAATAAAACAAAAAAATTACAATATAGGTAGGGTTTATGGGGACCCTGCTGGGTATCAGGTCCAGGCTTCAGTAGGAGTTGGGGAGGCAGAAATATTTTATCAAATGACAGGTCACAGGGTTTATTCCGTTAGAGACAAAGCAAGTAGAAATATTAACTCTGGTATTTCTCATGTAAGGAATTTTATATTATCACAAGATGGCTCCAGAAGGTTATTTGTAGATAAAAAATGCAATGGGATAATTGAAGATATAGAAGGGTATAGATACCCAGATGAAGCAGAAGGAAAAGATTTAAAAGAAGCTCCGCTTAAAGATGGACTACATGATCATGGCTGTGATGCTTTGAGATATGGAATACTAAATAGGTTCCCAATTAAAAATCATAAAATGAGGATGGCAAAAAGATGAGTATATATCAGAAACTAGGTTCACAATACAATGCAGAAGCTTTAATACAAAGCTCTATTAAAAAACTTAAATGGCAAAACAATAATAACAGATATAAATTCATTGATATGCTGGTGGATTACTATCATGGTGATGATACTGGAAAATATATTAGCCAATACTTTAAAGGTTCAGCCTTTAGGGAGATTCCTTTTATGTCATATAACATTACTAAACAGATTATAGATAAACTTTCAAGAATTTATACTCTAGGAGCTTCCAGAACATTACCAAAACAGCAGGAAGAATATGATTCACTAACGAGATTTAAAGATTTTAAAATGAAACATATTGAAAAAATGACAAAGCTTATTGGAACCATTGCAGTTCAGGTTTCATGGAAAAGGGGAACCAATGGCCTTAGTTATTTTGAATACACTCCATTTTATAAGTTTGATGTAATATTAAATCCTGACAATCCTTTAGAACCTGAAGCCTTAATATATCCTCTATTATTGCCTACAGATGATCATACAAAGGCTGACCAGGAATTATATTGTTATTGGGATCATAAAGTGAAAAGAATATATGATGGTGATAATAATACATTAGAAGAAATTGAAAATCCTTATGGCCGTATTCCGTTTGTATTTTTTCATAAGGATCACCAAATTGACAATTTTTTCTGCCCTCCTGCTTTTGGAATTGTTTCAGTCAATAGGATGATAGATATTTTATATACAGAAATGAATTTAGGAATGCGGTTTCAAATGTTTGGTCAATATGTGGCTACAGGATTATATCAGGATGAAAAAATACAAAGAGCTGGAAGTGATGAAATTATTGTAATGCCTGAAAATACCAATCTAGAGATAATTTCACCAAAGGTTAATGTTAATGATGCCTTAAAACTTGCTAGGTCCATGATAGAATTAGTAGCCCAAAACAATCATTTGCAGGTTTCATTTGCAGATACTAATAAGGATAGGCCTTCTTCTGGTATTGCCCTTAAAATCAAAGACCTAGAAAGATTTGAAGATTATCAGGATGATTTAGAAATTTATGCTCATAGTGAAAGACAGCTTTTTGATTTAGAACATACTGTAGCCATGATGAATGGTTATAATATGCCATTCAATTTTGGTATAGATTTCAATGAGCCTGAATATCCTATGATGGTTTCTGATGAAATTGCATGGAATGAATGGATGCTTAATAACAATCTCACAACCAAAGCTAAACTATTACAAAAATATAATAAGGATTTGACTTTGTTTCAGGCAGAACATGAAATAAAGGAAAATGAAAAAACAAATGGCACAAAACAAGACAGATCAATCTTTGACAGAGTTCGTAACCAAACTCCAAAACCTGAATGATATTCAGCTTGATGTAATACAGCAAGATATTGATGATGTAATTGATGATCCTGAACAATATGGGAAGGATTATATTGAATTTAATATTATAAAATTTATTAAATTTTTTAAAGAATCCTACAATTTAGGTAAGAAATTAGGAAAGGAAATTAAAGATGCCTAAAAAAACTAGATTTAAAAAGACATTCAGTTTTAAAAAGTTAGCTAATAAATTAGAGAATATTATTATAAATGATTTAAATTCTGTAGGTAATTGGCTAAATAAGTCTATTCAGGATGGAATTATAGCTGGTAAGGATATAGATGGAAAGCCCTTTAGGGCCTTAGAAGAAACCACTGGATCAATGAGAATTGCAAAGCAGGGTTATTATAAAAAATCTGGAGGAGGAGGAATTTTAGATTATTCAGGCAATATGAAAAAAACAAAGAAAATACCAGCAAAAACTGGAAACCTGAGATTCATATTAGAGATGGTTGGTAAAAATAAAGCTGGAAAAGTTTATGGAGCCTTTCATAATACAGGATTTAATCAAGACAATCCGAAACAATGGTTTTATGGTAGTAAGGTTGAAAAAAGGAAGTGGTTTGGGATAACTAAAAAAATGTATCCTGGAGGAAGTGATTATAAAAAAGCTACCAAAGAAAGATCATTTAGAATAAAGATGGCCTTTAAAGATGCCTGATATTGTAGATGTTTTAGGGGAAGATTTTTCTTCAGTCTTAGAATCATTAGATGATTTACCTGATGAAGTTGAGGCCATGTTAATTGGAATGATGGATAATATGGTTTATGATATTACTACCTTCAGTAATAATATAGAAAAAACTGTTTACACCATGAGTTCAGCAGGTATATCTGATAAGGTTATAAGAGAAACATTATTAAATGATATGGAAACAGGTGGACAAATATTTGGTCAGTTAAAAAATAATACTAAGGCAGGTATAGTTTCAGCAATTAACCAAGCTGCTAAAATGGGTCAATATGAAAATTATGATTTAGAAGAAGGTCTTTTTACATGGGTTACAGTTTCAGGGCATAAAATTTGTATTGACTGTGAGGGAAGAACAGGATTGAAAAAAACATTTTCAGAATGGGAATCAGAAGGTTTACCTGGATCAGGATGGTCCGTATGCAAAGGATACTGTTATTGTGTTTTAGACCCATCTGGAACAGCATCAAAAAAAATAGATGCTCCAGTCAGAGAAAAAAATTCTTGATGATTTATTCCTCCTGATTCTGATTGCCTAACAAGGCTTTCACTTTCTTTACTTTCTCTGCATCTATAACCTTTTTTTGCCATCTTTCATAAGCTCCATTTTTAGGATTTCCAGCAGGTAATGGGGATACTCCCACTTTTTTAGCCCTCTGCCTCCATTGTTTACGGACCCTCTGGGATTCCTTATATTGTTCCTCTTTAAAAGTTGCCTTAATTTCCCTTTTTTCCTCTTTAGACCTGCCAGGAAGATCATTATTCCTTTCATCTCTATCTGGTAAACTCAATATATCATCCTGTATTTCTGCTAATGCCTCCTTTATTTGGCCTTCCTCAACTATTTCAGCATCTACTATATCTACATTGCTTTCCTGCATCCTTTGAAACTGCATAAATGGGGCTTCAATCTTATGGACCACTACATCCTGAAGCTTACCCCAATGCTTCAATACTAAATTCCCTGCCTGAACATTACCCCTTTTTGCTTCCCTGATCATTGCATTTAAAACATTAGGCAGTTCATTCCCGCCTAATTCCATGTATCTCTCATAAATTTTATCAATTACTCCAGGCTCCATCCTCCATCTTGTTACTGTCTTTCTATCAACTCCTAGCTTTTCAGCATAATAAGATACTGGCATATCAGGTTCTAATGCCAACAGCTCTATCAATACCTTCTTTTTTATTCCGTATTTCTCAACTACTAATTCTTTTTTAGATTTCTTTTTCATGGTAACATTGTATTATTAAAATTCTCGTAAGATTAACCCCGAAAATAGAAAAAATCATTCCCCCCTTCTCAAATTCTCGTCACAAAATTTTGGAAATCTTGTCACAAAATGCCATACCATATATAGTGGTGTTCTACCCATAATGCTGATAAGGGGTATTATGTAAAGTTTTTTCATACTATATATAGTGGTATGGATTTTTTATTAGATCACAAATATCCCTGGAGTTGGTCACATTATTTTCCTTTGCCTGTGGGTTTATTTATCCCATAAATAATTACAGCCTAGCAATTCATTATTCTCTGTTATTATTTCTGTATTATAATATACTACAACTAATGTAGTCCTAACTTAATATTAACTTAATGCTAATGTAGTACTACCTTAATCCTACCTTAATGACTACTTATTTAGTATTGGTTTCCCTGAGGTATGTAGCTATTAAAATTGCATCAGCTATAGTATGAGTTATTTTTATATCTGGATACCTCTGTTGGGCCAAGTGCTTCAGATTGTTCTTCCTATCTTTCTTATTTTTAGGTTGAGTTCCAAAATGCTTTTGCCATTTATGTGGGCTTATTTGCAGATATGGAATGCTATGTGCTGCTAATATACCTAACCATTCACCATAGTTCATTCCAAAGGTAAACATACTTCTACCAGAATTCCCTGGAAAACTATGGACCTTTTCTATCATAGCATAGACAGCTATATCTCCTGACATCTCTTTTAACAGTTTAATCTCATCTGCCATATCCTGAACAGTTGATGGACATTTCTTTGCGTAATATGTATCATCATAAAGGAATGCTATTCCACCTGCAATTCCTGGGTCTATGCCTATAAATATTCTGTTATTCATTAGTATTGGTTTGGGTTTGATTTTCTCTAATACCTTCTGTTGTAGTATGTTTAGGCTCCTCTTTGTTTCCATTCTTATGCTTTTTATAATCTCCCAATAAGTCAGGAACATATTTTGAGGCTTTTGCTTTTTGTTCATCTATATACCTACTGGCCCTTTTAGATTGTTCAATAATATTTGCATTCCTATTATAAATTTCTCTATCTAATTCAGATTTGAACACTGTTCCATTACCATTAGAATCAGAAACAATCATCTCATCTTCCCATCTTCTCCCATTTATAAAAGAAGCAGGTAGAGGTATATATTGCCTATCTACACTATTTTCTTTCCAATGTTTAACCCATACCACTATTTTAGCCATTAAGTCCGTTCTATCACCTTTTTTAAGCTTTTTAAAGGCATTTAAGGCTTTAACCTTACCTTGCTTTCTAGGATATTGCTCATAAAACACATCAAATTCATCAGGATGATCAGTAACAGGTTCTTTTGGTTGTTTAATAGAATCATTCGGTGCAGTATTTTTAACTACTTCAGGTTCTACTTTTGAATCAGAATCAGAAATGTTCAAATTTTCAGAATTTGAACCTATATTATCTTTATCTATACTATACTTAACTATATTATATTGTGAGGGAGTCCTAACTGAGTCCTCACTTAGCCCTAACTTAGTATTAACTGAATCCTCACTTAGTCCTAATGTAGCCCTAACTGAATCCTCTCCTGAAAGCTTAGTAAAAACTATAGTACTGGGAGTTGGGTGGTTGATTTTTTGGTGTTCATGCCAGTTTTTAAATTTCAAAATGATGTTTCCATTTTGATCATAGCCTAATTCTACAATTTTGATTTGAACCATTAAATATATGTATTCTTTTATGTCTTTTGCAGTAGGCTTTGAATCAGTTGGGAATATTTGGCCTTTTATTGCTTTTGGGCTATATTTAAACTTTCCTTCATCATCTGAAAAGTTTAGTAACCCTATAAATAGTAATCTAGCAGGTAGTGGTAGTTCTATTATCTTTTCATCGGTCCAGAATTCAGGTTTAATCATTCTTTTTCTTGCCATTTAACTCTCCTTATTAAAATTAACTAATAACTTTCATCACAATCTTTACAAATCCTTATAAATTCATCATCATATTCATGCCTATTTAACTCTAATATCCTATATTCACCTTCTATAGCATCTTCTTTACATATATCACAATAAGGCCCTTTAATCATTGATACTTACCTTTACAGGATTCCAATCAGGATTCACTACTATTACTTCTATGGCCTCTGGTGAATAGGCATTAAGGTTATTTACCTGGCTAAATACAGCTATTGTAATAGCTATTCCTGTTATTATACCAAATATATAGTCCAATGTTTTTTTCATTATGATTCTCCATATTGTGTTGGGTTTCCAAAAAATAAACCTTTCTCTAATTCATATAGTGCATGTAATGCTAAACAAGATTCTTGGAGGACATCCAATTTAAATAAATCACCTTCTAAATCAAATCTTTTTGAGGTTTCTATCCGAGTTACTTCACCTGTCATTTCATTAAAGTAAATTTTTAAAGCCAATTTTCCCTTTTTTTCCATTATTTCATTAGATAATGTATTATTGCATCAAGTAAGTCAGGTTCCCCTAAAGTAAATATTGTAAATATTATGGGCCATTTGATCCAATTCTCATTGTAAGTAGTTAAATTAAAACCATCTTTTTTTAGCATATCCCTCACCATAATTTTGTAATTTTTCTTTTTTTATTTATTTTCTTTTGATATTCCAACCTACAGGGATTGCATTTTGAGCTTCTATACATACCCTGTTTAATAAAATCATCTACAGGCTTTTCTTTCTTACACCTACTACACTTCTTTTTATTGCAATAATCAATCATTTAAACCATCCACAATTATATCACAACCCTGTTCATTTCTTTTTCCTGTTGGTTGGCTTTGGTAAATCCTGGTATTTATTCCATTGGCCCAAAACTGCTATGATTTCACCATTGTAATAGATATGGCCATTTTTCTTTATTTCTACTTCTACTTTCATACTGTCTCACTTTCTTCTCTATATGCAGGGCTATGTTCCTTACATTTAGAACAAATACCATCATCCCAATCTTTATTATAATGGGTTAATTTCTCCCCACAGCATTCACTTATATTCATTTTTTAATCTGGTAATGAGTCTGCTATTATAAATATAATAAATCCAAACATAATTCCTACTAAAAATCCTATAAATAATCCTACATAAAACATATTAGAATAAGGTAGGCTTCCATTCTTTTATTTCTTCTTTAGTTTTTTTAGAATGTTTTTGCCTTTCTTCCCACTTTTCTCCTCTAAGTTCAGGAAGATGTTCCTGTAGCTTTTGTCTGCATCTCCATATTGAAACAATATTAGGCAATTCTTTTCTGGAAATCATTGTAAGTAACTCCCATGCTGTCATTTCTTTACACCTATCAAAGCCAATAAAATAGGCCCATACGAAGGAAACTAACTTTTGATCATTATCCCTGGTTTCTGGATGCTTTTGTAGCATTGCTTTTACTTTATCTTCAGTATTTCGTATTTTCATAATTTTAAATTAGCGGTGAGGGGGGGATAATGTGTTAAGGTGGGAATTTGTTATGAAGAAACTACCGCCAAAGGAAAACAAAAATCCCCCCCAATACCTATTTAGAATGGTAAATCATCATCCCCTGGTTTGTGACCTGCATCACCTGTTCTATTTATATAATCCTGCCAAATAATCTTCTTAAATGTAGCATCATCAGGTATTTGAATATCTGCTGTAGCCTGTGCAGGTGGCTCTTGTGGTGCAGGGGTGGATGATGGTTTCCCCCTCTTAACAGGAACCTCTGGTAGGCTAATCTTGAAAAAGGCAAAGCCTTTATTTAGATCATCCTGTTTTATCTTTTCTACAATAAAAACATCATCCTTAGTTAGCCCTGCACCTTGTATTTTCTCATGTAGTTTCTCTGTAGCAGAAAATCTATCTTCTCCTGTGATTAACTCCTTTATCCCATAGGTATATTGCTTTTTACCATATTGATTGGTATTTTCTAAAGGTTCATCAAATGTTAATGTTACTGTCACAGGGGTATTTTCCATGAATTTAATATAACTCATTTTTTCTTTTCCTCTTTTTGTTTTTTTGGTTCTATTGAATATTTAGTGGGTAATTCTTCCTTTTCTTTGATCTTAGGCATATTACCCCTTTTGTCTTTCAGCATATATTCAAAATTTTCATAAACATTAAACCAATTCAGGGGAACAAATTTGTATTCTACTAGTTTAAACTTCCCCCTTTCTGTTAAATACAGACATGCCAATTTATCAATCTTCCCTGCTTCATCACCATAAATATGGTCCCAAAGTATCTTATATGAAGTTAATTGCAGTTCATGGGATTGCTTATATTCCTTTCCTGTCTTTATATCTATTAACCATATTTTACCATCTATCTCCATAACATTGTCAGCAGTACCAGCAAATGGAAATAATAAATCACCATCTTCATCAACTTCATCACAATATAAACTAACTTCAGTAGCTATTGATCTAGGTTTATATTCTTTACAAAATTCAATAAAAGCTGTTAGCCTTCTTTTAACCTCGTCGGGTATTTGTTTAATATTCATGTAGTATTAAGTTAGTCCTCAATTAGAAATCCATTATCTGTATCAATTTCATAACCCCAAATTAAGTACATACAAAGGGCATGGGTGATGCTGCCAACTTCAGCTCTTTCCTTACCATACTCCATAGCATCTTTATAGGAATTAGCATTGCCTAACCACATATTAAAACCAATACCCTTAGTAAGCGTATTATCTAAAATAGTAGTAGAGCTGTAAATATATGTCCTCTTACCTTCTTCCTGATCAATCCCATAGTAAACCCTACCATGCGGAGTATCTAGTCTTTTAATAGGTGTTTTAGAGGTTATTAGTTCATTAGGCAAATCTGGATATGATGCCTTTTGTATTTGTTCCTCAGTATATTCTACAGGTTTCGCCATTCTCTAACTCCTTTGGCCACTATTTCTTCCATTAAATCCATTAGCTTTATCTGCTTACCTCTTTTACGAGATTCTCGGACCTGTATTTCTTTTATATCTATTTGCAACTCCTCAGAAATCTGGAAATTAACAAATTTCCGCTTCTTTGCAGGGTCGTTTCTCAGAACCATTTTTGTCTTTCCTGGCATCATTTAACTCCTTCTTTTTTTTATCGTAATAGTATGCTCTTTCTAATTTTCTATTGTGCATTCCGCTTTTGAAATAATTATTCATAAATAGTTAATTGCCTTTCCTGGCCACCTCTTTTTTCTATTCCATTATTTATATATCTATCTTTATCAGAATAAAAAATAGTATGCTCATTATTTATATCATCTTTAATTCCATAATTGACCATCAAATCCATTCTACATTTGTTCCAAGCCCTAGAACATCTCCTGCCAAAAGATGTAAGGGCCTTATTTATTAAATCACCCTTAGTTATTGCATTATAATTTTTAATTATTGAAGCAATTTCTTCTGATTTCTTTGATTTTCTAATTGCTATTGAATTAACAAATAATCCTGATATTTGTTTAGCATGAGTATCCCAGGAATATATAGCCCTCACCCTAGCCTTTAAAGTATGGCCCCATGCTAATAATTGTTCATCATCAAGAGATTGTAATAATTCAAATTTCTTAACAAATTCTTTTTTATTATTAAAATAAAATGGATAATTATCACCAAACATTTCTGGGAAAGCATTTTTTTTAGGAACCAGTACACATTTACCCTGGGCCATCATATCTAAAACAGACATTGACCACATTGAATATTTAATATGGTATGAAATCCCAAATCTTAATTTTTTCAATGTCTTTATATATTCTTCTCTTTCAGAATAGAATTTATTTATAACCATATCAGCAGCTTTAAATGGAGTATTGTTTAAATTAGTAACCCATAACTTATATTTTAATCTATCTTTAATCAGAGAATACATTTCCTTGAAGCCACTTTCTAAAGATATTCTATGAGGAAAGCCAATTAAATCCCCAATGTGTATATCATCTTGACAGGGATATTCTGTTTTAGGTGGAATGATATGAATTTTATTTTCAGGCAAAGTAAATTCACTCAGTATTTTTTTCATTTCATTAGCCATGTGCCTAGACTGGATGCCAACCATGTCAGCTTCTAATATACCCTCATACATCCTTAAAGCATAACCTGGTTGATAAAGTGATTTTTTACCCCAATCCATCCAATTTATGTAGGTAAATATTGGTATTTCTTCCCTTCTCTTATTAGCAAATGCCTTCAAATTAGAAACTAACTCTGGGAGCATGGACCAGATTAAATCAATATCATGCCTATAAACATTGAAATATTTATTTATTGCATTAGTATCAAAATGAAATCTGGAATTCAAAGCATCATTTATATATGGATATTCTATTAGAGTAACATTCTCTGGCCTGTCATTCCAACAATGAACATTAGGAACCAATAAATAATAATGCCAATTCTGTATTTTATTTAATGCCATTATAGTATTTTTAACCATTATAAACCCAGAATCACCTTCCAAATTAAATTCATGGGTGATTTTATCTATATTACTAGGATTTAAATAAACTAATATTCTTAGGTTCATTTTCTGGGCTATGTTTTTTATAACATCTTCCGCATAAAAAATCATTTCTATATAATGTTTTCACTCTAGATGAATCATATTGATTTTTACATTCTGAACATTTTTTGAAATAATTCATTTAAGCAGTTCCTTCAATGATTCCAATGATAAATCAACTTTAACAGTCAATTTACCCTTTCCCTTACAACTCTTACAGCCTATTTCAAGGGCATATTTACCACTTTGAGACATTGTTTTATCTTTTAGGGGTACATACCCCGATCCGCTACAATCGGGGCATTTAGATACCTTTTTGGAAGGAATAAGGAAGTCCACTATACAACCCTCTTTTTAAATTTTACAACCATATACATATTTTTTGGGAATGTCCATACTTGGTTACAGTCCTCACAATAATATTCATTTTCCAGCCAATTATAAGTATTTCCATTTTCCATTCCAAAGCAACTACCACCACAAGAACAACTAATAGATGGAGTTTCGCATCCTACTTGACCTGATTTAATAATTTTAGCCATCTATGCAATCTCCTTTCCTGTCCAATAATTAAAATCACTTCTAAAAATATGAATTTGAGATTGGTATAATGCACCAACTAAGCCTGTTCCAAAACTTTTACGACAAACCCAAGCAGGTAATTTAATAGTTCCTCTTTTTACACCTTTTTTAGCATATGTAGATTCTTTTTTTGCAATAGATATAAACTGTTTACAGCCTGTTTTTTTAACATATTCATCTGACAATCTCCAGCAAAGCCCATAAGCACCATTAACAACTTTTGCACCCGTATCCTCATTAGTTTTTATATCTAATAATGTATCAAACTCGTAAAGACCTTTATTCTCCAGAATAGCAATTTTTGTTTCTATTTTTTCATCAGACATTTCATTTGCCCTCATTGAAACAAAGCAATCATCTATGTCAGTTTCTCCATTTCCTATTCTTTTCCATCTTTCATTACGAGTTTCTTCATTTTGATTTAAAGAATCTTTCAATGATTTAAGTAATTTTGCACCATATTTCATCTATGCAACCTCCTGTAGATCAGATATTAAGGTTTCTATTTCTTCTAACATATCCATCTCCTCAACTACCTTTTCATATACAGGAAGGTGATCCATCATTCCATTTTCAAGGTTGCATTGTTTTTCTTCTTGTTCAAATTTCAACTCAACAATTATATCAAATGCCTTTTCAAGTTCTTTTCTTTGTTTGAGATTCATTTATGCAACCCCCTTGATAAAAGAAGTTAAGCTCTTTATGGATTTAAACTCTGTCTCTCTCCAGTCACCATCTTCATCTTTCCAATCTAACCAATAAATAAGACCTTTATGGGATGTAGCCATATTTAAATGCCAACCCTTTAAAGTTGCAAACTTATGTAATTCATCAAATGTGTATGTCATTTTTGTTTCCTTTGTTTGTTTGATTGATTTCTTCATAACAGGGGCTATTTTACAAAGAATCATTCAATACTTCATAATATTTTTTTTATTTTTTTTATTTTTATTTAAAATGTCAAATTAAATACAAAAGCCCCAGTGAACCAGTCTAGGGCTTTTGCAGTCCATCAACCACTAATCAGGAGAGCAGTGTTGAGGAAGGTTTAATGAGGATGCTAGTTTACCATGATTCTATTATAGAATTTGAAAAGCTGTATATTTTATTGGCCACTGAAGAAAATTGAAAATCATTATCCTGCCACCTGCCTATCATAAATGAATCTTTTGTAAAATTTGAACCATTTGTAGTAAAAATAAAAGGTTTATCATAGGTTTTTGATAATACCTGTGAATAAAATGTGTTTGATTCTGTTATGATGGTATTATTATCATCAATTTGGCTTATATCATCAATATCAGGATAATAAGAATGAAGGCTGTTTGTAGGCATTAAATTTTCATCTGCTAGTCCTGACCATGTAAAATTAAATCTCCTTCTACCATTTCTTTTCATTTTAGATGGTGGAATTATTGAAAAATTAGCACTATCATAGATTCCTAATTCCCAGGGAGCTGAATCATTAGCCCAAAGGGGTGGACCTGTATAGTATGAATTGGATAATGTAGCACCTCCTCTAGTTTGAATAAATCGGGTCCCATCTTGAATATGTTCAATATCATAGTTTATATCTGGATTTACATTAGGGGTAAAATAATTCCCTATTGAAACACTACCTATGGTTCTCTTTTGACCAGCAGAAGGAACACTAACCCAAAAGCATAAAGTTTTACAGTTCTCTGGTAAATATAATGCCAAATCTGTAAAAAGTATCCACCCACCCACTTTATCTTCACATATTCCATCTGGCCGCACTTCTGCATTGACTATATTGGTTCTAAGCGTATTTTCCCCCCAAGTTTCAATGGCCTGATAGTAACTAGCATGACCACCAAATTCAGCAAATTCCCTACCAGAACCCCAAAAACCATAAAAATCATCATTGACCTTAGAGGTTCCCAAAATAGCTAAATATGAACCATATTTACTACTATACTCATCAGATTCCTCTGATAATAAAATATCATTCCAATAGCCTTCCTTTAGAGAAAAAACCATACATTCAGAGCCATCCCCTCCTGTAGTGTAACCGCCAAAATCACTAGGAGAGTATTTTTTTTCAGGTTTATTATAAATAGGCAATACAGCCTCTAAAGTATTTGCCTGATTGGTGATATACCCAGTTAATAAATTATTACTTGCATCCTGGTGATGTAGCTCGTTAATAAAAAATTTTGGTTTATTTATGTCTAGATAGCTCATAAGGTTTTCTTAGTTTAGGTTGTTTATTTTTTATGATTTTATCAGTCTTTTTAAAGTTTAGCTTAATGCAATTATTTTCACATTCAGGACCTACAAAATATTTTAAGGCATTTTTACCATTTAGATGCAAATGGACTAGACCCTGATATTCATCATTATTTTCATAATAAAAGATTTTTTTACTACTTATATCATTTATTGATTCTTTATCTAAATGAACCCCTTTTCTTCTTGATCTGAAAAATGTGTTATTATATTCTTCTACTGCCATAGTCATAGTTTCTATGGTCATAGCTAACATTTCTATATTATTTTTAAATTTTCTATTAACTATGGGAATCCTTTTTTTACTCCCATCTTCCATTACAGCAAACCCATGCCTTATATTTAAACTGCCAATATAGCTAAATAACTCCTCAATGTGGATATTAGGTTTTTTGTAATTCATTATTAAAAGCCTACCTTCTTTATTTGATATAAAAAAATTTTCAGGCGTTAAATCAGTTATTTCCACATTACCTACAAATTTTAAAATTAAATATTTTAGGTTATATGATGAATCTAAATAGCAATGATCTTTATCTAAAACTAATTTCATTAAAGCAATAACTCTATCTCATCATCTAATTCATTAAATTTACCATCTTCATTCAAGTCACTGACAATCAAATTCCAAAAATCCACATGACCCTGTTCAAAAAGATAATTTTCCCAATGTACTGCATGTAAATATACATCATCCCAATCAACTATTCCATCTTTGTTAAAATCTCCAGGAATAAAAGGCCAGGGATATATTTGGTCATAGGGCCTAGCAGAGGTGACATTAAGATGCAAAGTGAAAGAAGTATAGCCTATAAAATTATTATCAACTATGGGCAAAGTAAAATCACCCTCATATTCTATTCTCTGTTGATTTTCTAGAAAAAAGACATCAAATCTTAAATCAATAGAAAATATTTGTGAACCAAACATATTGTCTATATCTTCTTCACTTTTGGTTATATAGGGATGCAAGTCAATATCTTGAAAAGTTGTAAAAGAAGGAAGAAATTCTAATTGTTTTACAGGTCCCAATTCTGTATCTGGATAATAAACAGGATGGGTAGATTGAATGACAACCCCATTTTTAGGATAATCAGATTGATCATAATTTTCAAAAATCTCTGTATGAGGATACTGAATAACATTCACCTGCAAATGGTCATCAAAATACGCTTCTGCTTCAGATATATTTTCAGGAGGAACAAAGGTGTAATTATTACTTAATTCAAAGCTAAATCTTAATCTTAATGGCCCCTGATTTTCATACATATCCAGAACATGTGGATGATAATAAACACACCAAATTTCATTTACTGCGGCGTACCCAGAATAGCCAGTTTGAGGGAGCAATCTTTGAGGGAGTCCATAAGGATTATCTTCTCCGCCACTTCCATGGACATTAGATCTTGGGGGAATAAAATAATGATGACTGTTTGGTCCCCATTCATTATCATCAGGCATACCGCTGAAAGAACCATGAGACTGATTGACCATAAATACTGAAGATAAATACAAAGGGAAATTAACATACATAGCAGGATAGGATGGAGGTGGCCAATACCAGTTAGTTGTTTCCAGTATTCCATTAGCTTTAGATACTACTGTAGGAATTACATTGTGAAACTGGTAATAAGCCTGTAGAGCATCCTGAAGTTCAGTTTCTAGCCAATCTTCTAAAATAAATACAGATGGGTCCTCATAAAAAGTAGGGTTATAATTAGCAAAATAATAATAACCACTTTGCCAATTTGGGTATAATTCTGTATTTGGATTTACCCAATTTCTTCTCATTTGTGGGGTCTCATCATTATTATAATTCGGCCAAATACATACACTTTCATCATGTAGTTCCCCTGGGCCAGGTGATTGATAATTTAAAGCATTTGGATTACCGCAAACATAAGTAAAAAGGTAATCTTCTTCATCTGGGGCTACATATCCTTCATATTCCCCATCAAATAAACTATTTTCCAACTTATGTGCCATAGTACATTCAATATCTACATAATCTACATTCTTTGTAATTTTATGTATAAAAAAAGCATTATAGCACTGCTGACCATTTATTATCACCCCTGAATAAGCAATATCTCCAATTTCTGTATAAGGTTTTACATAGTCTATTCCAAAAGGCTTTATATCTCCTATTAGACTATCCATAATAATGAAATCTCCGCATTCCAAATCAATATATTTTATTGGCAGTCTTAAAGATAGTTCTAAATGTAAATTCATGTGATAATGGACCCATAATTTAGCAACTGTTTCAGCTCTATTTACTTCACCCCCTGTTACACTTGTGGGAACATTGATTAACTTAGCTAATTCATCTGGAATTATAAATGTAGTAGATGATTCATCTATTTCCCTATTGCCATCATACTCTTTAATTAGTCCATAATATTGAAAACTATAAATATCAGGGGTAGCTTCTTCAATAGTATAATTTGGATGTAATACATTAAAACTAGAATCATTTGTCATCACCCCATATTCTACTTCTCCTGCAAAAGTTTTTGTAGCAGGTGAATATCCATAAGGGCATTTCACCCTTGTATATAGCTCATCTTTATCACTTCTACTATAGCTAAATTTAATGACATCAGAAGCCTTTATAGCTTTAGTAACACCTGCATTTCCACTATTTGACTGCCTAAAATTAGCAGTTGTAATTTTACCCCATCCATCATATCTTATGGCAAATTTAAATAATTGGGAAAATTTATCTACATACTTTAGAATATCCTCTTGCTTAGTTATATTTACAGTTGTTCTAGATGGACCGCTTAACCATTGAACATTATTGTATATAGTATCTAACCCATTTTTCCATTCACTATAATCAACACCTAATTTTCTATATAATTCTATAGGCTGTTTATGAGTTGTAGCTGGAAGATGTCTAGTTGGGTTATTCTGGGCTACATTCGTACAATAAAATTTTGAATTATATAAATCAATAGTTTCATACACTTGATAGTCTATATCTATTATTTCTACATATATCCCCGCTATAGTATCCTGGGTAATAGCTATGATAGGAATATCCCACATCTGATTCATTATTTGATAATTTATTGACTGATTATCTAATTGCTGAAAATACTGAGCTGGTAAAAAATGGTGAAGTTCTGGGTGATCTCTTGTATTGATTTCTAAAACACCTGGATTAGATATAGTTACATCTGCGGGGTTCTCGGGTCCTGTATATGTCATAGATATATACCCTGAACCCTCTGGAAGTGGTGGTCCTATATTACCGAAAATCATCCTACCTTCATCAGTTAAAAATTCATCAGTTAGTTCATAAGTTATACCTGGGGGGAAAAAAATCATAAATGTGAAACCGCTTATATTAGCCCCTCCTGATGATGGCATTCTATCAACGCCTATACATGTGATTTTTAAAGTATAATCAAATTTTATCCAGGCATCATTACTAAAAGTGAAATCATTCTTACTAATAAAATCTGGCCTAATTACACAATGTTTATCATAGTTACTATCAGCAGGTAAATTAGTAGCATCACCCCACCAGTAATCTTCATTGCTCCAAATGTATTGCTCTCTATCCCAATCTACACCATAAGAAAAGACATTGGCATACCATCCTGGACCTGTTCCATAAATTCCAGGCATACTATCTCTAGAAGAAGCACCCACTAAAAGAGTATGACCACCGCTAGAATTTGTCATGCCTATAGAATTGACAGCAGATAATTTTGTACTGCTAAAATCATGCCTAACAACTACTCTACCTGTAGCAATCATATTTTTAGGACCTACTGATCTAATAGATAAAAATCCTGAATAATCATCCTCTCCATTGTCAGAATGTGCAAACTGCAAGGGTTCTAGAGTCTCTAAATTTTCATCATTTGCCACTATATAGTCTAAATATGAAATATATGCCTCATCACCAGGATCATTCACCACATAATATTTATGGCCTTTGATTATTGTAAATAATGTTTCAGGGTAATTTGTAGAAAATGTTTCATTATTTACCTTAGTAACATATAAATCATATTGATATGGACCATTGAGGCCAAAATGGTCAATTAGATAATTTGATTCAATAACTTCATCTATATATTCTTTATATATAAAGACTTCTCTGTCATAGGCATCAGCTCCCATTATTATAGGGGATAGCCTATTGATATATTTTGAAAATATCCCATCCTGTAAATCTAGTGGTTCTAAAATATCAGGTATATTTCTAATCAATCCTAATTTAGATTCAATTACCAACTGAATTGTCAGCTCTTTTTGAATATGATTTACACAAACACCATCATATATTATAATGGAATCCTCTAATTCTAATCCATCAGAGCTAAAATATACTCTAACTGGCTTATTTATTATATAATTGAAAAGAGAAAAATCTAAATTATTAAAAGAATCTGATAATTTTTCACCACTATATTCTCTATCTGATATATATATACTTATTTTAGAGGTTCTAGCATTATATTTAAATAAGTCTATACTTTCCCTGAAAGAATTTACAGATAATAAAATAGGACTAAAAAAAATCCCATTTTTAGTTACAGGATTTGTACTTAAATAAATAGGATTTTCATCTGGACTAATAACAACTAAAGGATATAATGAAAAATTATCCTTTTCTAGTTGCAGTCTTAGTTTTTGCGGTACACTAATCAATGGTCAAATGTTTAAAGCGTTCACCTCTCCTAAATGCTTCATCTATTTTTGGTATGATGACATCAGCTATATGCTCATCTACCAATGGTGCTGATATATTAACTGTAATATTTGAACCATGCCTGGGGCCTCGTAAATTAGGAGACTCTAAAGGTGTAACCTGAACATGTTCTCTTTTTCCCTTTTCCCCAACCATTATTGTGGTTGGTTCATCTATAATTCTATCCATACCATATTCAGCTCCTAACTGTGCAATAGAATCATCAATTTTTTTAATCTGGGCATAAGTAGCCGCACCAATGGCCACAGTTGCAACTCCCGCTGCTATCGGACCTGCTATTGGACCTAAAGCCATTGAAGAAGCCCAAACTTTCACAACCGCCGCTGCCGCATCTGCTACAGCTACTAATTTTAAGGCATTTAATACATTTTTTTGCTCATTCAAGCTCAATTCACCAGAGTCTAACATGGCATTACCTATAGCATCTAAATTACCTATAATCCCTTCAGCAACCCCTATATTGGCCTGTAATCTTTTATCCTTCTCATCTTCTGCTAAAGCAACTGCATCATTCTTATATTTCTCCTTCATTGCATAAATTTCTTCTTCATTTGCTCCCATTTCAGTCATCAGCTTTTCATTTTGAGCTATTGTTAATTCTAATTCTGTTGCCTGAGCATCTTCTAAATTCCCTGTCATTCTCTGTATAGCTAATTTATTTTCTAGCTCAATAATAGCTTTTTGTTCTATAGAATCATCTTTTTTTGCCTTATTTGATTCTTTTGTAGCTGTTTCTAAATTATTTATAAGCTCTATTTCTTTATCATGTAAAGCCTGTGCAATCCCATCTAACTCCTCCTGACTTGCTCCTGCCTCAGTAGCTAAAGCAATAGATTTTTGTTTTTCTAATGCAATTTGGGCTTTTATTTCTAAATCTCGTTTACCTGTAACTCCTGCTAATGTAGAAAAGGTTTCTAACTCCTCCTCATTAAGCATATTTATTACTTCAGCATTCATAAATCCATGCTGTTCAATATAAGCCTGTTTAGCCGCCTCTTTCTCTGCTAATATTGCCTCCTGCTTTGCCTTTTCTCTTTCTATTTCTTCTTCAGCTCTTGCAATTTCATTGGCAATTTTTTCATCATACAAAGCCTGTTCTTCTGAAATTCTATTTTCATTTTCATCTGATCTTCTAGCTTTCTCCTCATCATCCATCACTACTACTTTATCCCTATAATCTCCCCATATTTTAGCTATTGCCTTTGAAGCTTGGTCTGTGCTTTTTATATTATCCTCACCAAACCCCATTAAGTCTTTATAAAGACTGGTCTTAGCTAAATCCCCCCTAAGTTTTTTAATATGACTTTTATAGCCCTTTTGGATGTCATTTACATTTACTAGATCAGTCATTTTTACTGGCTTTAAGCCCATCTTCTCACCTATCCAGCTATCAGCCATGTCATTAAATAAGCTCTTAACTCCATTTATTGCCTTAATCATTATATTTTCTATATTGCCACCCAATGTAGCAAAGCCCATTTTTACAGAGGTCCACATTATTTCAGCAGAAATAGGTATAGGCTCCCATAAATAAGAAGCCCAATTTTTAACAGCTTCAGAAACAGCAGTAAAAATTTCTACAGCCAATGGACCAACCTTTTTAATTGCATCCCAGAATAAATCAGGCAATAAATCAAAATATACTTTGAATGATCCATATATAGCCTCACCTAAAGCCCCTAAATTAGTGACCATATTTTTGGCTGTTGCACCAAAATCCAAATCCTGCATAAACTTTATGGCATTTTCTATTCCATTTACAAAGCTAGTCATAAAATCTAATGAACCTTTAACTGAATCTCCTAAAGAATCAAAAATAGTAATACCTAATGATTCAGTAGCAGATTTAAGTATGTCCATTTTTCCAGCAGTTGTATCCATCTGTATTTCATACATTCCTGCGGAAGCTCCTGCACCATCAAAAGCTTCTCCTGCACCATCCAATGTTTCAGTCAATGATTCTATATCATCTATACCATCTACTAAAATTCCAAAAGCTGTAACTGCATTTTTTCCTACTAAATCAGCCCCCTCATTCATAACATTAAAGCCATCTTCATCTAGTTTCTTTATGCCAGTTATCAAATCATCCATGCTTTCTACTGGCCCACCCATTCTTTCGGCTAATTTAGAACCTTCTTTTCCTGCTTCTAGTAAAATCTTTCTTAATGCTGTTCCTGCCTGTGACCCACTAATCATATTATCAGCTAAAACACCTAAAATTCCTGTAGTATCCTCTACATCTAATCCCGCCGCCTTTGCTATAGGTCCTACATATTTCATAGATTCAGAAAATTTAGCCATATCTAAAGCAGATGTACTAAATGACTGAGCCATCACATCAGTTACCCTACTGGTTTCCCCCGCAGTCATACCAAAAGCCCTAACTGTTCCACCTGCCACTGAAGCCGCCTCATCTAATTCTACCCCAAAGGCTCCTGCCAATTTTAAAGTTGCCTCTGTAGCCTGATCTATTTCTTCAGGTTTGAAACCTAGTTTAGCGTATTCAGTCATCAAATTGGTCACTTCTGAAGCTGTAAATGCTGTACTAGCTCCTAAATCTCTTGCCTTTCCACTTAAATTTTCTAAGTCTATAGCAGAAGCCCCAGAAATAGATTTTAAATTTGCCAACCCCTTTTCAAACTCTTTTCCCTTCTCTATTGCAAATCCTATTCCCTCTTTAATAGCCACAAATGCCGCAGTTGCTCCCGCTATACCAACAGCAAATTTTGTAAAGCTACTAGTGGTTCCACCTGTAGCCTGTTCTAATTTATTTAATTGCTTTTTAGTTGCAGAAATCCCCTGGGCTTCTACAATTAGTTGTAGTTGTTCTTTAGCCATCTGATTTTTTATTCTCTAATTTTTTTCTTTCACTTTCTGTTCTTATTGCTATTGCTTCTTTGATGGAATAGTATTTATCTATCCAAATTTTAGGCTGTTCTCCATAAGCACCTGAAAAAGCTGGTGTACTAGTTGAGGTACAATATACATATTGATTTATATCCTTCTGAAAATCATGGTCTAATATATAATTTTTACATAAAAAAAATGGTAATTGTTCATATATGTCTAATAATACACTAAACCTTTTACCATTTTTTCTAGAAATTATTTCCTCAGATTCTTTTTTTAAATTTTCAATGTAATCCCATATATCATTTAGCGTAGCTATTTTTATTAACTTACCTTTATCCTCACTTATAATACTATTAAATGTATAGGGCAATTCACACCAATTACAGCCCTCACAGTTAGATTCAATTAAAACATTTAAACCTAATTGGAGGGCTTTTTGGGGTTTAGGGTTTGTGTATCCTGAATAACTTGAACCAGCTCTAGCCTTTCCTGTTCTGTTAATTGCTTAATAACAATATCTGGCGTTGGTTTTCCGTTAGGTTTCCAATCCTCAAAATCCCCTCCAGCTAATCCCTGTCTAATCCAAGCTGTTTGAGCCTTATTCACATTCTTAATAGTTTTCTGTTTATCCCCTAAAAAATAAATTTCAGGAATATCCTTTAGCTCATCTATAGCATCTATAGATAATTCCCTAATTTTTACTTTTCTCCCTGTAGATAGTGTTTTATCTACAGAATTCTGTGATGTTCTTCCCATTGCTTACTCTCCTGATTATTATGTGATTTGCCAATCTATCAATGAACCACTTCCATCTGCTGTTCCCTGGAATGGAATCTCAATAAATACTCCATCTTCAGCCGCATAATCTTTATTGAATCCTGTAAATTTAGCTGTAGGGATGCCTATATGACATGTAGCTGAACCTATTGTAGCATGATCTCCAAAAACAATAGCTGTAGATGTAGCTCTTTGCCAATTATCTAGTAATCCTATTGTGTTATCATCCATCTTTACAGTAATTGAGCCAGTAACATCAATCAAACCGCCCCTCATATACTCCTCAGGCTGACCAAATACTGTTGAAGTTGAGCCAGGTGATGCTTCTGTAGTTGCCTCATAACCAACTCTTTTTGCAGGATTAGAAATAGTAACACTAAAAGCCTTACAAACAACTGCATTACCACCTATTGTTACTGCATCCATTTGAAATAAATCTAAATTCCAACCACCAGCAGATACAGTAGTACCATTAACAGCTACTCCTGAATTGTCGTATATTATAGGCCTAAATCCGCTATAAAGCGTTCCTGAAGTAGTCATTTTTCCACCATTTGTTCCTGCATCCCAAGCCATTGTAATGTCCTGACATACTGCAGAGTACATATATCTACCCTTATCCGCATCAGGTGAAATAATTTGCAAAGCTAAATCAAAATCTGAACCAGCTCCCTGATTATAAGTATTGGTAGAAGCTGTTCCAACTATTTTTTCTGTAGCTGTAACATCTGCTATTTCTGAAACGCTAGTCATTAGAGCATGAAATAGGGCTTCATTCTCAGGCACATAATTAGACCAAGCCCAAGTATATTCACCACCAGCCGCATTTGTAGCTGAATGTGCTGTGATATGATCTGTAGGTCTTATAACCCTTTGCCCTGTTCTTTCAACTACTGCTGTATTATATCCAGCACTAAAATCTATATCATTTATAGAATCTAACCTCATATGATACATAGTACCGCCTACAGTAGCTAGGCCAAAATTTGATGTATGTAAGCCTACAGCAACCTTAAATTGTTTTCCTGAATAAGTAGCCATTTATTTATCTCCCTTTGTTTGCTTAACTTCATTTAGCATTTTATTAGTTAAAAATGGTTTAGCCACTGAATCTTCTAATTCAACCTCTTTTCCATTCTTTAATTTTATATGATTATCTTCACCAATTCCACTAAATCCATCCATTGCATTATTCCAATAATCTTTAGTTGCTTTGTATTTTTTAGCCATAATTTATCTCCTTAATTTAATTTATGTGGCTCTTGATAATGTAACATTAAATTCAAATCGGCAAACATTTAATCCATCAACTTCCTGCTCAACCTCATCAAATTCATTTATTATCATAGATTCTACAACTCCATCATAATAATTTAAAGTTGTACTATTTACTGTTGTTGTAAGACTATTCTTTGAAAACAATAATTGATATATTCTCTCTGAATCATTTAAAAACTGTTTATAAAATGCCTCTTTAGGATTTTTCTCTATCTCATATAAAAATATCTCATTCGTATATCTTTTCACCCATTCACTTTGATTATAGCTAATAGTTTCACATTCATTTCCCCAAATTCTTATGCTAAATGGGTCCTGGTGTAACATTTTAGGAGAAATATAAACCTTACCATAATTGTATTCCGTAATAAAAAAATCTCTTATGGGGTCTAAGATAAATTCATACCATACATTATCATAAGCTACAGCCATACTATCTTCTAGTCATAGAAACTGAACCTATTGCAGAAATATCTGAATCCATAGATGATGAATAAACCTCTATCTCATATTCATCATTATCACTAGTTATTGCAGTTGCTACATCATCACCAGAGAACCTAACCCATAATCCTGATGTCACAATATCAAAATCACCTGTTATTTTTTCCTCTGTTACCACTTGATTACTTTTTAATGTATTACTATCTTTGACCCATACAGAATATGTACTGGTTCCAACTACGCCACCAGTGATCACCTTTAATTTTATACAATCATACCCAAAAGCGTTATAACTGCCTTTTAATTGCACTGGCCTAAGATCACTACTAGAATTTACAGAAACCTCCCTTATGACCCCTTTAGAGCTGTCAGATGAAACCGCAGTAGGTAACACTATAGAGCCTGATTTTAAACCATCTAAAATTTCTTCTAATTCACTTTTAAAAGGTTCTATTACCTCATTTGTAGGGTCATGGGCTTTTAAAAGTAAAATAACTGCCTGTAATGCTGTAGCATGAACAATAATAGCAGGGTAATTACCTTCCCTGTCTTTTAAAACTTCCCTAGACATTCTACTGTCTAAATGAGACTCTATTAACCTGGAAGCCTTTCTTCTAAATCTTTGCTTTATATCCCCCCAATCATCTCCAGCTTCCATAATATGATCATTTGGGTCACTATCTCCGATAATTATCAATAAATCTAAAGCTGAATCATATAAGTATTTAGGTGCATCACTGGCAGAAGTTGCATCCTGAACATCTGATGTAGAATCTACTGCTAAAATAACACCACTATCATCAATATGATGATTTGCCGCTGTTCCAAATAGCCCCCTATCTCCCACAACCATATTTGGAGAGGAAAAAGTGGCCACCCTCATATATTCATTATTTACTTTAACTAAATCATCTGAAGCTACACCAGTTGCACCCCCTACAGCAGTTGTTGGGATTGTTAAAGTTGCACCTGTTATAGCTCCATCTAGAAGTAATGAATTATTAGTATGGTAAGTAATTTCCTGGACCTCATTGCCATCATAAAATAATTTTGTTATCAACCCGCAACTAGGCAAATAATAGGCATCTAATGTACTATCCCATGTATTTGCTACCGCTGATTCTGCTTTGAAGTTGTATAATCTTCGTTTTAATGAATATTCCTGGATATGAGGATAAACATCCTGCAAGTCTCTATCTTCACAATATGCAATAGTTGATGATGTAGCCATTTAATAGGTCCTCAGTTTAATAGAACCATTCCATTTCTGTGATGTAGTATTTGCATAAATATCAACTAGGGAATTTATTCTATCCGCTGTTGCTTCATTTAATTTTCCAGAAAATGCAGATGTATGTAAACAACTGATAACAAATTCTGAATTTGGGGGGCCTGATGTAATGTCTATCTTTCCCCGTTCATAGCAAATCTCTCCATGTGCCGCACCAACTAGCTTTCCCAGACCATTATCGTAACAGAACACTCCCTCATTTGGATAAGCATTATAAGTAACATTATTATAAAGAACATCATCTGGCAGTCTAGCATCTACAGCGGTTACAGAAGCAGGTGCAGATGGTATTCTACCAGCACCAAAAATATCAGTATCACTACCTGATGAATCTGTTAATCTTATTGAAGAAGTTGATAGTCTTTGCCCTGATGTCACTCTCAAATTTCCTTCATTTGTTATATGTATATAAACCTTTTTCTCAAATAGATTACTTGCAGTTACATAATATAATGAATTGAATTGAGCCTGTATTTTTTTTACAATATTTCCAAATGTTACATCTGATGAATCTGTAGTAAATGAAATGTTTGTAGCCCCTGCATTATCACAATTTACCATGAATTGATACGCTGTAGAAGTTGCCAAACCAGATGAAATATTAGCACTAACTCCACCGCCACCCACTAAATCCTGGTATCCATTTTGGAAAAATTTCAGGGCTATACTCCCAGGAACCAACCCCTGAACCCCTGCTGAAGTTCGGCCCAATCCAAAAAAATTACTAGCCTTAAATTTTCCTTTTGAATTTAATTGACAAACTGAATATTTATTATAGACTTCATAATCATTTGAAAATTGTAATCTTAATGTTTCCCCATCACCATGTGAAGCAGGTGTAGTTCCTTTCATACCCCTTTTTACAGTTAAATTTGCCCCAGATATTGCTGTTATCTCAACCACCTCTGCATTGCACCTCACCATATCCCCAACCCTCCAGAAATCCCCATCTGCTGATGTAATAGTTACAGGATCAGTAGTATTATCAAAGCCTGATGATACAGTTGAAATATCTGCATACATATTAGAGCTAGGAGTTGCATTACTAACTATTGTTCCATCCATAATAGCAGAAGATTCACCAGTCCTAATAATTGCCCTTACTGGAGGAGTATATATTTCCCCTGGCATTAGCATAGTATGTAGATATTCTGTGACTCCATCCGTTGTATCATTACTATAAGTTTCATATCCTGACATAATCACAAGAGGAACAGGGCCAACATTCTCTAATTCTACCCTATTAGGTATTTTTTCTTTTGTAGTTGATGATACACTGCTTGAAATAGCATAAATTTGATCTGCTGTTGCACTATAAGATATTTCTTTTGTTTTTTCCAGATCAGGCATTGTTTTTCTACCATTTCTATTAGCTGACATATATGGATCAGCCTCCAAAGTAGTTCCAGGCGTATATTCTGCCATAATTTTTCTCCTAATTTAAGTGGTATTTTACTACCACATTATTACTATAATTTGAATTGTTTGAATCTCCTCTAAAGAAAAACATTATCACC
>CEUI01012893.1_pt1 | contig 32907 bp, 41 predicted proteins | sample 531411 | NCBI WGS metagenome assembly CEUI01 (sample SAMEA2622841, study PRJEB7988) | marine metagenome | isolation source: saline water (ENVO:00002010), including
AAATAATATTCATGGTCTAGTGGCACATATATTGTTTTCTTCGCAGTCTTTGCCCACTTTCCCAATTTCGTCCTTGGCCACTCGAGTACATCAACTACCTCTGGACTTAGTCTTTCACGATGTTCAGGGGATATTTCTAATAATAAACTCGAACCAGATTCTTCACCCCAGCTGGCATGAATGACAGGTAACTCACCGTCGAAATGTCCAGGAAGGTATTTGGTCGGATGATCCCGAAACTCTATTAAACCTCCTTCGGCAAACAAATCTTCAGGATCGATATGTAGGTATTGAAGGTTGCAAAATTCATTGTGGTGTTCACGTATCGCTTGTATTACTGGCTGTACATACCAGACGTATTTTTGTAAATTATTCATTGTTAAATTCTCCAAAGTCTTTGCGGTCGTGCTCTTCGTAATGTCCTAGAAGATACTCAGCTCTCTGTTCGTCGCTCATATCTTCCTTGTCGACTCGTTGCGAGGCGCGGCCTAGTTTGTAATAGTGAGGATCGGGGGGTCGATGGTAATACGCATCGGCGGCTCCTCGATCGTAAGGCGATCCTTGTCTTTTATCCATTGAACTTCATCTCCAAATCTTCGATCAATCTTCGTGGAAGCCAGTCTCGTGGGTTGTCGTACCCGACCTCGACTTTTTCTGGAATGATTGATATCTGTATCGGTCCACAGCGTACCATCAGATCTGTGATGAAATAATTATGAAGTCCCCACTGCTGTCGTTTAGTTTCGTATCCGAAGATCTGAATAAAGTCGGCAACGATATCGGTTCCGTTCCAACCATTACCGTCATCGAATCCGAACTTATCGAACGCTTCTTCCCACTCCCAATATATTTCCTGCGCATCTATAACCTGTCTAGGCATGTTCTTTCTCCCTGAAGGGTGATTCTGAATAACACCCTCTCAGCATATCGTTTAGGTGCTCGTAACAGTCTTTATCGACTGAGTGGCTTTCTCCGTTTTCCAACAGTACCCAGTAGGTGTGCTCCGTCAACCCTAAAAACCCGCGATCCATATGAATCAACAAGGCTCCTCCAAGGTGGTCAATCTTAGTGTTGTACTGGGCCCAAGACTCGAACATCTCCTCGGGGTCTTTGATCTTGTTGTAAAACCGTTCTTCGGCTAGTTTGAACAAGTGGTTGTAATCCACTATATCTCTTAGTTCTTCATCCATTGCTTTCTCCTTTCTGTTTAATTTTCAAGATTCTCGTATCCGAAATGTGGTTCCCACTGGTTGTCGAGAGCTTTGTTGATCATCGATTGTTGTTCTTCGCTGAACTTGTCCCAAAAGTTACTTACAAACATTTGGTTACGCTCCTCTTTCGTGGGCAGCTGGGCGTAAAAAATGTCTTGTATCTTGTCAACAAGACTTTCACTAAGCCCATCGTAGTGGTTGACTAATTGGCCGAGTGTTACCCACTCGGCCTTTTCGTTCATTTTTGTCATATTTTTCCTCTCTATCCTGAGTAGTCTTGGTCAGTCCAGCGTTTCGCTTCGTAGTTAGTCGCTGGCCCCCTCCAGATATCGAACTTATAGTATTTTCCAGGAAAATACAGCTCTCCATCTCGCGGGTCGTTCCATCTAAAAGTGACTACCTCAATACATCCGAAATTGTAGTGGTCTACTTCTGTTATCTGTGGATGGTTGGCTAGGTCTATTACGAACTCTTCTGGTTCCTGTCCTAGTTCTGCGCTATTAAGTCTCGCTACCTCTGACAACCTCGGTGTTTCTAAACAAGGCCAAGACTCGGGGTCTTCTAAAATCCAGAATTTGTCGTCCACTATATGGTCAACAAACTCTTTTCCTACTAAATGTATCTTTTCTTTCATTCATTCTTCCTTTCTATCTTTCTAACAATCCGCACCCGTAGGCGCGGGGCTACGTTTAGCGTAACCCGCGACCACCCGAGGGTAAAGCACTAAAAGCACGCGGCGACATAACGACCCTTCGCGATAATATGGCGGTCGGTCACAACGCTCTAGTAGCAATCCCAACAGCTGTATTATGAGTACCTGTAGTTATTATTCTTTCGGTGTTAATATCAGTCGTTCCTTGTCGAATCCTGGTCGTCTGCTAGACAATCCAAATAACTTTTTCTTCTCGCTCAGCGGCCTGTCTGCACTGGCTCCTGCGGGAACTGTTTCGATCGATCCCCCCTTCTTGAGGAACTCTTCGATCTGTTTATTTATCTCTTCGCTACTCATCTTCACCTCTTTAGTTATCGAGTAGAACTGGTTTCTAGTGTAGTAGTCGGAGCGATTCACGTCAAATTCAAGAGTAGTAAACGCAACGCAAAAACTACTCCCCGATGCAGACGCACCTCATCGCTCCTTTTTCTCCTTGACCAACATACTGCGGTGGTCAGGTGGTGAGAACGGCTATGAATAAACCGCAGGAATCCCCAACAGACGCTACTACTCGCCAGCTTCAATGATGCATCGATCCTTCTTTACAATGTGTCTGAGTCTATAACAAGAGCATCAGGTGACACTAGTATCTCTTTAAATCGAGCTTTGGAATCACCGTACCTTTTCGGTAGAACATAAGTGTTATGACAGTCGTCACAACACTGTCCTTCCGCTACTGGAAAGGCATGGTGCCCGTGAGTCCAAATAATCTTGCCCTCTTTGTTGCGGTGAGGCTCGATTCCACCTTTACAAATTACGCATTTTTCCAGTTCTACTGGTTCTAAAAATCTTCCGTTAGGATCTTCTTCCATTTTCATTTTCCTTCTATTGTTGTTGGTTAGAGTGTAGAGTTTTACGTCGAACCCACTCGGGGTGTAATTCGTCGTCATATTCGTCAACGTAGTGGAACGGCTGTCCCTCACCGTGGCTAATTACTGGTAGAAGTTTCAGTGCATCCTCTACCGTGGTGATTGCTTTTTCGACATCCTCGTCACCGTTAACTCTTACGTGTTCTATCACAATCCGTAATGCTTCTTTTATATCCATATTATCGTCCTATATGTTTGACATCTGACTCAGGAATAACCTGATATGCACCTTTGTTGTACGCAGGTGCAATCGTCGCATTCGCAATCGGTCGTGATTCGACTTTCCCTGTAGCGTGAGTCGTAGGCTCACGCGAAGGGTAGTCGGCTCGTAACTGCCAATCAGGTTGTGTACTGCGTTGCAGTGGCCTGAACGGTGGTTCAGGCTTTTTTCTGTTCGGTAGCATCTTGTATCTACTGGGCATATTCTGGTCCTGCTCTGTAGTTATTTTCACGATAGTCAGAGACACTCTTATCCTGGTCTTCGAAAATCAAATCAAAAATGTACAACTGCTTGAGCTTTTCAAGTACTTCCTGCTCATGCGTTTTATACTTCTCTAGGTAAATGTGGTCTTCTGAACACTTTTCGTGAAGCCAGTCAACAAAATGTCGTATTCGAGCAAGTAATGAAATGACGTAGTTCTCGTCATCTAATAAATACTTACATCTTTCTAACGGGTCGTACTGTCCGACAATGCTATGAAACATAGCTTCGAGATGCATACCTACCATGATATGCTGCGCTTCTTCTCGGAAGTCGTTACGAATGTAACTGCTCACTGTTTCGTAAGAGCTTATCTGATAGTTAATCATGTAGCCTGTGTGTATCGACGAGAACTCACATTTTTCTTCGTAATAACGTCGAAGAACACTGTGTTCGAAGTCGCTTCCGTGGAATCGTTCCATTACTTTCTCCTTTCTGTTTCAATCTACGGCCCGTAGGCCGCGCCAGTTTATACTTTACTTAGGGACTACCCGAGAGTAAAGCACTAAGCCGAGACCGTGGGGTCCTCGTCAAAGTCTAAAACTTCTTTTACTAAATCTTCTATATCGTCGCGTACTTTGTGCGACCATGTGGGCATCGTCACGTTTTGTAGGTCGGCAAAGAACACAGAGTTTGCTATTTCTGCGATAAATATGTTAATCACTCGTTGTTTGAGTTCCTCTTGATGCTGATCTATATAGTCACGAATCGCCTGTTCTGTTCTCTTCATCGAGTTCTCCATGCCCCTAGATAAAACTGGCCATTATCTTCATCTTGTCTTAGCCGAGTGGCTAATTTTTTGTGTCTGACGTCTTTCGAATTAGGGCGACGCTTGTGGTGCACCATACATCGAATAAGTTTTGCTCTCATTTTTTCCGCAACTTTACGGCTGGTATACGGTCCCATTTCAAACGAGTCACCAACCTCTAATTGTTCAACAGCGACTCGTAATTTAGACTTTTTGCGTCCTGGAGGAAGCGATCCTCCCTCACGTGAGTCTGGAAGCGGTACATTCTTTCTAATTTCTATATCCATATTTCCCCTGCATTGGAATTAATAGGCCCGTCTTCGACCACACGGACGGGTACGTGCTTACAAAGCTCTAAGGAAGCTTCGGTCTAAAACATTGTCTCCGCGTCTACTACTATTCGTCGGTGTAAGTTCGGTGGGATCTCAGGAAGTTTCCTGGTTAATAACATAAACCATCCACACTTGTCACACTCTACCGCGTTGTACTTCTTTTCGTCAGGTCTATCAAAACTAAACCACTCTCCGCATTTCTGCTCAGGGCATATTGTTGCATCGCCTTCCATCTTTTCGTAGAGTATGTCTAACTGCTCACCTTCTGCGTCGTAAAAATCGTTAAAGACACTGTCTAGAAACTCTTTCTCTGAATCGAAGGAGTTTCTATATTCTGTGCTGTATCTTCTTTTTGTTCCGTTGTACTCGACTATGGTATCGGGTGAACCGTCATCAACTATTCTTGCTTTCATAGTCGACCTGCTCTTCGAGTCCCTACTACTTCGTCGCGTCTCCAATATCCTGTTCTTAGGTAGGACTCTACGTCTGCCCAGTATTTTTTCATCTTGGCGTTTTTCGTTCTCTCCCCTGCTTCTATAACCGCGTCAATCCGACAACTTGTGCTTTTTCTCATAATATTCTCCGAAAACTTGGGAGGCCGAAGCCTCCCGTTTAGTCTACACGAGCTCAATCAAACCTTCTGCTATCAAATCTTTTGTGTATTCGTTAGCAATACGCTTCTTTTGTTTCTCGGGGTTTTTGGTGCGGGCCATTTCTAAATGGCCCTCCTCAACTGAGAGATTAACAAGTTGCGATATTGGAAATGATTTTCTATCGAAGTCTTTACTTTCGATATCTTCTAAACCAACTCCTAATGCTCGAAACTGTGGAGTCTTTTTAGAGACTTCTGTGATAGACTTGTTTGTCTTTCGATACAGTTTTTGAGCTCTGCCTTTAGTGGGTGCCTCTGGTAGAGGTACACTTACAACTCCAGCAGGAGCTTTCGGTGTTGTCTTATTGACAACGGGTTTTTTCGGTGTAGCTTTCGCTACCTTCTTTGCTAAGGCCATATGGTTTCTCCTTTCTATCAGCCATTCTTCTTTCTGCCTACTAAGTAGGAACAACTAGCGTAACGTAGGACGTTACGAAAGTAAAGCACTAAGAACACTAATGCTTACTCTTCAGGTCGGGATCTTGATTAACGTAAGAACTCGTTGGCTTACCAGTGTCGAAAAACTTTCCTGTCTCAGGTTCAAGTTTATTCTCTGCTATAAGTGCCAAAAGATCTGACGTTCGTTTTTCAAGCTCCTTTAACTGCTCACAGTATTGGTCTAGTCGCTCTGCTGTAGTACCAAGCTCTACAGCCATCGACATAAGCTCACCAAGTATGTCACGTTCTTCTTTCATTCTTCCCTCCATACTCTAACTACACTCACTTCGTCTTCAAGAACAATTCGAGCGATAAACTTGGGAATCAGTACTTCGTTCCCATTCTCATCAAGAAGCGGGTCTCCCTTATCGTCCTTAAACTTCTTTGTGTAGTTTCTAAACGATTGGTCAACTCGATTTTTTAGTTTGCCAACAGTATCTATCGGCTTACCTTCCTCGTCAACAGTGTCGTCAGGTAGTAGTCTCTTAGAAGCATAGATGTGCCTCTTCGTTTCTTTATCAAATCTAGGGGGAGGAAACTCCTCCCACGGTATCTGATTCTTCTTCCTAGTATCGGTGGGAAGAGCGAAATCAAAATCAAAATCTGAATCACTCATGTTTGTCTCCTAGTGCCTGATTGTTGAAATCTTCTAAAGAATATCGATCTGCTGAAATCACGTCTTGTGATAACTGACATTCTTGTAGTCGCATTTTTAAGGCTACGTTGCGAGAGAGAGCTCGACAAAGTGTCTGTATCTCCTCGAAATCCTCAAGTGGAAGGGCTAGAACCTCGTGGTCTGAAAGCCTGTTAAGACACCACCAGATTTCACTGATGGTGTCTTCGTCCACAACTATTGCGTTGTTTAACTTCTGAACTCTTCCCACTACGCTGCCCTCGCGTATTCGAGAGCTAAGTTCAACGCTCTAGTTTTACGAGTAGAATTTTCTCCAAACATCGCGTTAAACACTCTATTGTCACCACCGCGTTGGTGATCTTCAATAAATGTAACCGCGTTAACTGCTCCCCACCAAGTACCCTTGGCAGATTTCAGTTGCGCTCCAGGAGATTCTTCAAGTGAACGTCGCGTTAGTTCAGCGTATTTACTAAACTGTTCGCGTAAGAGGATAGGCTCGCCAATCTTCTTGCCTTCTTCTCTGAGCCGTTGTTGCTCAGCGTACTCTTTGTACAATGTAGGCTGCTGTACCCTAGTGACAAACTCAAGTACCTGACCTTCCGTAGCTTTCTTGGTAGAAAGAAACTTCACAGCATCTTTAAACTCGGTACGCATCTCTTGTATAACGCCCATAGTTTTAAGAGCTTCGGCCTCTCGTACTTCGTCAAATACAGAACGGTGTGACATACGAAACTCGTTTTGTGCTTGGCTACGCATTGCCATCTGCAATGTGTTGTTGCACACAACACGAACTTCCGTGCCACGAATATTCATAGAATATCCTGGTTGGTGCGGTTGATGAAACAGTACAAAGCTGTTCATTTCGTCGCCGCCAGTAAGCTCGTACGCGTCATTAATACGCGCAAGACCCCATATGCTCTGGCCGTTCTTTAAGCTACCTGCCGTTTCCATAGTGATGTCGGCGTGTTTAGAAAACTTCTGGAAGAAGTCAAAAATACGCTCGTTTTGTATGGGTTGGTAGTCGCTACCGCTGTTACCAAGTATGGCGTTATCGGAATCGCGTACTATGTCAAAGCGGTCTGGGTTAGGTAAAAGTTGCAACGCGATGTTGCCGTCTTCGTCAGGTTTGTATTGATCCATAGGGATCGCCGAAGTCCAAGTGTTACGTTTAGTAACAGTCCAGTCAAGCCCTGCGGCTTCCATCATTTCATATGGCGTTAGGTCAGGTTGTACTGCAACACCTTCGCGGTGCCACGGTACTTCACCTGAGTACGCCATGGTTTCTACTGCTGCTGCCATAATAGGCCTCCTTTGTTTCAGTTCTACTTTCTTTGGTAGCCGTATGCCGCGCTACCTTTTATTAGCGTAAACCGCGATTAAAAGAAAGTAAAGCATTAAAAAATGAATTTAAAGAGTTTTTCCCACTCGTAAGGAGGAGTAAGACTCACACGTAAATCACTGTTCCAATTCACTTTTCCCTCTAAAAACTCTTCTAGTTCATAGTCGGAAATATCAAATGCTCGTAGCTCTTTATCTTTCTTTGCTAAGATAAAACAGTTGCCTCCGCTTATGCTTCTGTTATGCATCCAGACAATCTGAAACTCAGTCAGAGTTAGTTTATTTCCTTTGATTGATTTCAGTTCGATCCAGACTTCTTTGCCTGCATGACAAATGTTGACATCAGGTACTCCTCGAGCAGTCCCCCCAGTCTCGATCCTTTGAACATGGGCTTCTTTAGGAAGATTAGCTTTCAGTAACTTCCAGAGCGATGCTTCTTGTGGCATTAGTTCTCCTGTCGATGCTGTGCATAATAGTCCCCCTGACCTTCTGAACAACGCTGTACAATCTGCCACACTCGTTGTTTAGTCAGGCCATAATCCTTCCCGATCTCTTCCAGAGTCATTCCCTCTTCTGAGTATAATCGAAAAATTTCTAGATTCCTTTTTTCAAATTTAGATATTTTTTCCTGAGTAAGACTCTGTATCTTCATTCTGCTTCGCCCCATGTTTGTCCTTTTTCGTAATCCACTACTAGTGGAACTTTTAGTTCAACACAGTTCACCATCTTGTCGATAATGAGCTGAGCTTGCTCTTCTGTCTCGATCGAGTAGTCGAGTTCATCATGAACCTGTAGGTGTGGAACAAGTCCTTCTCTCCACAAGTCACGCATTGCAAGTTTCGTCATGTCTGCTGCTGATCCCTGGATCAATCTATTAAGTGCTTTGTAAGTAAACGATCGTTTGAGATTGTCTCCGTATTGATCAATAGCTTCTTCTTTAGGTAAAGGTGTTCGTTTTTCGTCAGATAGATAACCGACTGGTTCCCAAAGGTCGAAATGACATTTCCTGCCTCCGAGAGTCGTTATATACCCTCGTTCTTGCGCTATCCGAGTGCATCTGTCCTGTATCCCTCTAATGAAAGGAACTCTTGCGTGGTATACTTCTAACAAATCCTCCGCTTCGTCTTGTTCTAACCCCAACTCTTTAATTAATTTCTCTCTTCCCATGCCATAGGTTAGTCCGAGGTTGATATTTTTAGCTTGTTTCCGAGGAATGTCAGCCATGTCTGCTACGATCTGATGAAAGTCTGCATCTTGGCTAGAGTAGGCTTCTACTGCTTCGTTTGCCCCTGTAAGTCCGAGCAGTGATGCGTAATGTACTGTGATTCTAGGTTCTTGCTGAGAGTAATCGAACACCCCCCAATGTGCGCCTTCCTCTGGAATGAACAGGGATCGAATCATCTTACCGATCTCAGGATCTCTAGCAGGAACTTGCTGTAAGTTTGGATTCGAGTAACTAAATCTACCTGTGACCGTTCCTCCTCCATCGTTACGCAGTGGATGAGCTTCAGCATGAATCCTACCGTCTGAACAGTGTTCTAAAATCATTCCGTCGATAAACGTAGTCCGAGCTTTGTTTAGTTTTCGAGCAGCGACCAGCATCTTCGGTAGTTCATGATCGTGATTCTCGAGCCAGTTAGCTTGGAAACTAGGCATCCCTTTTTGTGTGTGAGGATACCATATGTCATTGTTATCAAAGGCTTTTTGTATCGAAGCGTTAGACCAGATCTCAACAGTGGAGCCAAACTTTCTCTTAAACTCAACCAGAAGCTGCTGCTCTTTTTTAGAGAGTTCTTCTGATACCTGATGTGCTCGGTCTAGATCGATCCTCACTCCTCTCCAACGCATCTCGATTAGCAGAGGAATAAGATCACACTCAAGATCAAAAATCTTCTGTAGTCCTTCGGCTTCGATCTTCTTTTTAAATATCTCCCACAGTTTAAATGTTAGAACTGCGTCTTGTTCAGCGTATGGCCCAACATATTTAGCAGGCAATGCCCACATACCACTCTTCGCGTTTACTCCCCACGCTTTTGCTGCCATCTCGAGTAGCGTTTCGTCTTTTTCTTCCGCTAATAAATCCTTGCCTAAATTGTTTAGCGAATATGATCTTCTATTTTCGTCTAACAAAGGGGCCGCGAACATCGTGTCTCTGATAGAACACTTTATGTCGATCCCTTCTCGCTTGAGCCAGCCTACATCGTAAAGTGCATTGTGGAAAACGAGTGTGCCTTTATGGTTTTCGAGTGTGTTTTTGAGCCAACGTAAGACAAGTTCCTCTTCTAAATTACCACCGCCCTCGTGTCGTATGGGCAGATAACCTGACCACGTTTTAGTAGCTATCGCAATCCCTACAGTATGCCCTTTTCCTGTGGCCCATCCTGGTCCTGTCTTCGATAAATCAGGGTCGTATGTCTCAAGGTCTATTGCAATCGTCTCAGTAGGTGTAAACGAAGGTAGCGTCTCAGGAGCTGCCCAATCACTTTCAGGCTGAATCAACGGTATCTGTCTCGACATTCCTCTCCTCTATAAGCTCGTTAGAGCCGTATCTGATGTGATGCTCTACTAGTAAGAGGTATCGTCTAAGATCCCCTATATCGTCTAGTAAACCGTCCTCGCCGTTATACTTATCCCCCGCTTCGAAAATATCGTAGTTACAGTCTTTACTCTGTTGTTCGATACGGTCGAATTTACGAGCCAACATCATAAACGCCCCAGTGCCGCCGCGTCTTCTCCAAGAGTCTCCGTAGGACTTCTCAGACTCAATCAGGCTGTGTATATCTTCCTGCGCAATAGACTTAACATCCTGCCACTTAGGATCCAGTCCCATGTTTTTTCTCCCAATTAAGTTGTCTTCGTTTAATCCAATGGAATGCGGCTTCTTGCCAATCCAGTGCTTTAATTTCTTTAAGAAAGTCATAAGCCTCCTTGTAGTTTCTTTCTTTGTGGCTTCTAAATGCTGAAACCATCGGTATCATCACGTCAGGAAAGAACGTGTTGTTATAGGTTTCCGTAGTAAACGACGGTGAGAACGCATCCACTTCTTCTGGGTTTCCAGACCGTCGAGTAGGAGGAGTGGTTTGTATAAACTTCATGCACTCATCGGTAAATGTGGCTGGATCTGAGACCAAGGGATAGTGAGGTGAAGGGTAGGTGGAAGAGAACCAAGAGCCGAATCCTCTACCTGATAAATCTTTTATCTTGTCCCATTGTTCATTTTCATAGATATGAAAACTATCACTGATCTGGTAGTACGAACCCATCGGGGCGTTTACTGCAACGGCAACGTATTCCATCAGTATTGACATATGGACTGCGTTGGCTCCGTAAGCTCCCCAGATCATATCGTTCGACCGATTACAGACTGTCATCTGTAATTTTCCATCTCGGATTTTGAAATAGATGTTTGTGTTACAAGGTATGTCGATACTCGAGCTGTTTAAGTCGTGCACGGCATCCCACATCTGTAGTACACAACGTCTAGAGTCTGGGTCTTCTTTCAACATTTTTATAATTATGTCGATCTGATTCCACATAAACGTCTTAGTCCACCTGTACCCGTAGGCTCCGTTTAACCTTACGCCATCGTCTGAAAAGTTAGCCATGCCTGCGTTGAAATAAGTCAGCTTCTTTAGCTCTTTAGATCCTGCTAACATCCAGATAGCTTCGTACAAATGAAAGAAAGGATTTGCATCGCGTTCTTTCTGAAATGAAACACGTTCCCAAGGTCTCGTGTAGTGTGTAACAACAGGGCCAATAGACTCTCTTGTCATTCCATTTCTACTTTCTTGCTTTCTGTAGTTGACCCCTTCTGGGCCTCGAAAAAAGTCCACTCCTAAATAAAGAGCTTCATCCACGTTCCTAGCTCTAATCGTCTTCATATAAACTCTCCGTGTTCTCTTTAAGAATATATTCGATCTGCAATCGACTGATCTCTTTTCCCTCGAGATACATAGACCAATGTATCGCGTTGATAGCGTCTTGCCACGTATTAGGGATCGTCCTGTCTTTCATACACCCGACTAAAAAGTTGCCGTAATAAAACAGCACTTTTTCAGTATAGGTTTCCTCTCCTTCCATCACATGTTGTTTGAGTTTACCCATTTGCTTTCTCCTTTATCTAAATCTTCTACTAATGGCGTTTCTCTATTGGAGTAGTTATATATACTCCGTGTACGCCCTTCTCCATTGTGGATTCGAGAGTATTTATCGAATTCACATAGTCCTCCTTCTACCTCTCTCATTTCAAAAGGCATTCGGTAGTACGGACTATCCACAGTCATTCCAGGAACTTTTAACTCTTCTTTACAAATGTCGTACAAGATTCGCATCTCTGTGTGCCAGTCATGTGTTTTACGAGTAAAGTCTAGTGGTCTACCTGTTAGTCTGTTCAGCCCTCTCATAGCTCCTGGTCCTGGATTACCCCAAGTACAAATGTCTGTGGCTTCGTCTAACAGATAGGTATGTCGTAGGTCGGTGATAATCTCATATGAAACGAAAGGCCCGATATAAGGGTATTGCATAAGAAAAGACCACGCCTCTTCGAGAGTAGTCATCTTCTCTATTGCAGAAAGTATACGTTCACGATCACTCCAGATATGGGAGACACACTCAGCTACCCCGTTGACTTTGTCCATTCGATTAGGCGTTTTAACGATGTAAGCCCCAGTCACCCATTTCGGTTGTTTCCTGACTTCTTCTATCGCTTTTTCTCTGTCCCATTCGATATGGAGATTGTGGTCTAGTAGGGTTCTACCCGTTTCAATTAGATTAAAGAATCTGAATATTATTGTTGCCATCAATACTTCTGGTTCGGAAGAAAGTGGTCTGCGTATATGAGCAGCAAACCAGCGAGTCGTTCTATCGTCTTCTCGAAAGACTTGGCAAAATTTAAACTTCTGTAGAATCTCGTCTTCAGTCCACGGAGGGTCTTCTCCTAATTCTTCTTTCTTTTGCCTAATGCGCTCTCGTTCCTCTATCCAATAAAGATAGAGAACAATCTCTTCTGGGATAAAAGGTGTATTACTCATGGTCTCTTTCTTAATATCCATGCGCAGTTGTTAGAAACTTCTGGGTAAAACGTCGCGGCAACCACTCTAAGAAACTGTTTACCATAGCGTTCTTGTAAAAGTTCAAACTGATCAGGCCATAACCGCCACTCAGTATCTTCTTCGTCTTTATGCATAGCTGCTTTTAGTTTAGGCATCTGAGCAAACGTGCCAACTACAGACTGTAAAAACCATCCTCGAGTATGTCGAGTTAATTCTTTCTTGAGTTCTTCGAACCCCCACTCGTATATGTGGTCTTCAGGTAGCTTGTCGTTAGACCCGTCATGGTTAGGAGTAGAAACATAAATTAATCCTCCTGGTCGTAATACTCGATTAGCGTCATCAAGCCATGCTTGTATGAACTCACGGTTCATGTGTTCGATAACCTCTGTAGTCCAGAAGAAATCAATAGAGTTATCGGGTAAGTCGAACACAGGATTAACGGTGAGATCTTGAATATCGATTCTGCCGTTGAAGTTTTTAAACCAAGTAGAGTCTTCAACTAGTCCTGTCGGGCTACTGTACCCTTGCTTCTCGTTGAGACACGCAGGGTCTATATCGACTCCGCAATAAGAAGAAATCACGTCAGACTTCTTAACGGTGTAGGCTTTGTACAGGTTTCGTAGAACCCATATCTCTCCACATCCTGCCTCTAGCGTGTTGATAGGTCTGCCTAATTTCTTTGCTTCTTCAATACAAAGCGAGGAGATCTTATCGTAACGAGTCATGTGGGTGATCTCGTCAGGTCGCCAGTTTCCTAGCATGTTTCCACTAGCAATATCCATGCGAGTGTTTTTGCTGTTGTTTACGTTTTCTTCGAGTTTCTTTCTAATAGAAGCCATTATGTTCTCCACCATGTTGGTTTGCGGCTAGGGTCTTTCTCCCATTTAGCAAAATGTTGTTTTTCGTTCATTAAATAATTTCGATAAGAGTCAAATACATCGTCTGACTTATATTCATCTGGCATTGCTAGTACGAACCCGTAAGGTTCTTCTATCGCATCTAGTAGGGCACTAGATCTAAAAGGACGCCACATCAACGGCCCCTTGAGTCTAGCAGAGGCATGACTTTTCCCGTAGCGGTGTGTGTACTCATCGCACAAAGCAACGAAGTGTCTGTATAACCACTTGTAGTTTTCTCGAGCTTGTCTAACCCAAATACTACAGGGGTGATTAGGATGTGCGGTTTTGTATAATTCATGTTCGTCTGCGTACTTTGACGAGAATTCACTCGACCTTAAATCGTTAGGTTCTCGCCAAGCTGTGGATAACATCTGCGCTGATTCAAGTACCATCTTGACAACGTGTTTATCACACAACGTCTGTGCACTTATTACTGGATCTGGGTCAGTAACAAATATATTCATTTATTTCTCCTTTCTTATTTATTAGTTTACTTAAAGACCCCTAGAAGGTAAAGGACTAAAGAGGAAAATACTTTTGCGTCTGCGGCTCAATTAAATAAAGATTTTCTTTCGCTCTAGTAAGTCCTACATAAAAGACACGAGATTCATCATCAGGATTATCCTGGAAAGATTTGTACACGCGACTTGATATATCGGTTAGTAAAATCACATTATCTGCTTCACCTCCTTTGGCTGCGTGGATGGTTGATAAACGTATCCGTGGTTCTTTTGTGATTTTTTCACCTCTCCTGAGCATGGCTCGTATGTAACTGCGCTCATCTACTGAGATTGCCGTGAATACATCGTACCAATATTCGTTAGGAAGGTTAGGAATGTGTCTTAGAGCCGTTTCGTATGTGATATTAGTATCAAAGTCGAATTTCTCGAGGGAGTTAGGTAGACGAACTTTTAAATAATTAAGCACTTTGGTGAAATCTACGAAAGGCATTTCGCCTCCTTTCCTAAAACTTTCCCAAGACCTTACCGCCATGACCTTTCTTTCGGAGACACTTGGCCTGTTCTTGCTTTTATAAAACCAGCCTTCAGACCTACAATGTTCTTCTATGCTGTTTAAGAGATAGTTAGTTCGTGCCAGCACTAACCACTCTCCTTGTTCCATGTCTATAGTTTCATAAGACGGCTCCCACGAAACTTGTCCTTCTTCTTTTCTAGGATTCCACACTTTGTGTACACGTGAACCGACTTGTCCGATACAACGCTCGGCAAGGCTATGGATAGATTTAGGGATTCTATAGGACTGTTTGAGAACCATGGCGTTCTTAGAGTTACGGATTAGATAATCGACATCTGCACCCGCCCAGCGATAAATAGCCTGATCATCGTCACCTGCAATATAAATACGATCAGCTGATTCACATAACTTCCTAACCACTGCCCACTGTAACGGTGAAAGATCTTGTGCTTCGTCTACGAACATTACGTCTAGTTTCGGAGCCTTTCCTCGATCAAGAAACAGTTGCAACATATCAGTGTAGTCGATCAATAGTCGATCTTGTTTGAACAGTTTCAAGCCATTAGCGAATCTCTCTAGTTCGAACCAGCCTACAGCATCCTCAGCCTCGTGCCATTGTGTTTCTAAACTAACCTGTCGCATTCTCGAAAGATTTTCTATAAACAATAATCGATCATCTTTAGAAATACCAGAGATGTGTCCTTCTTCAGTGCTTACTGCACCTTTTAATCTAAGGTTCAGCTTTTCATTTAAGTCGTATATATCCGAAGAAGACATAACACTACCCTTAGATAGACTCAGCTGATAAAAACATAACGAGTGGAGGGTTCTAAAATACCGCAGTTGGTTATTAGTCACAGAGAACTTCGACATCGCTCTGCTCTTTCCTTCCTGCACTGCTTGTTTCGTAAACGTGAAGAACCCTATGTCTTCAGGGTCTGTTCCTTTATCGAGTTCCTCTTCGAGTAACCCTAACAAAGTGCTTGTTTTACCAGTTCCAGGAGGGCCAAGTATTATTTGTGCCCGTTGTGTTAGCATCTACAGTACGCTGTCGTCGAAATCAGGTAAGTTGTGTGACTCTGTTTGAGCTTCAAACTGTGGTATATGCCACACATTCGCACCTTTCCCTTTTATATTAAAGAAATAAGAATCTCCTCCCATATTTCTCAACTTAGCTGTAAGTTTATTTCTAGGGTAGTCTCTGAAGTTCTTGCGATGTAAGTAGTCCATCAGATCGCCTAGTCTAAAATATGTTCTATCCTTGTCTGACCACGGCTTTCCTAATAGTAACTCGTCACGTTCTCTAGCAGGACGTTCAGTACAAAACGTCTCTAATAATTCGTTGAAATGCCCCTCAGTTGATGCGTCTTTAGGAACTTCGATGATAGTCAAAGTATCCAGGAGCTGTTGTATAATCTGACGCCAGACATTATCCCTTACCTTCTGAGGAATAATATTGAGGCTATCCATACACTTTCTCTGAAACCTATTCTGGTTCAGCAGTTCTTCAGTTTCTAACTCTAGTCGTCCACCTTCTACATCTAAGAACCAGATAGGAGGGTCACTATTCTGTTTAGTTAGATTACTGAACAGAGGAGTGCCGCCCGAAGCTCCTATACCGAATTTACGAGTTCTACATAGAGGGCTGTTACAATGCCCTGCTATCGGCTGATCGTTACATTTATAGAAATAATCTTTCTTCTGAACCTGTTTCGTAACCGTCAATACTTCTTGCGCACTCAAAGGAGGAGAGAAGTGTTTGTGGTTAGCCTGCTCTACTCGACTCTCCCAGTCATCTGGAAACTTCTTTCGTAGAAAAACTCCTACGTTAAAGAGTCCTGAGTTTCGCATTCCTTTCGGAAACCCCTGAGCTATAAGATGCTCTAAACAAGGGGGAGCTTGATCTAACCACTCAGCGTCCTCTAATATAGGAGTCACTTCTAGTTTTTCTAACTCTTCTTCAGTTAGAACAAGTGTCTCTACATACTCTAGGAATTCTTTTGGGCTGAGAACTTTACCAGTCGGGCCGAAGCCGTAACCAGTAGAGTTCTCCCCGCCAAAATAAGGCATATTCAGAGAACTTCCCCTATCCCCTCGCTCTAATAAGAGCTTAGTTTGTTTAGGAAAAATCTCAGACTGACCAAACCCAATAGCAGACGCTACTTGTCTAAGTTTTCGTTGCATCGTAGAGGCAGGAACTGGGTCGAACACAAATAGAAATAAATGTGCTCCTCCACTTTTTGATCGACACACGACCAAAGGTAATTTGAATTTCTTTAGCTTCTTAGCTAACCCCTTCAGATCTACTGAAAACTCATCGATATCAATAGATCCCCAAATGCAGTTGTTATCTTCGTCAATCGGTACTATACCGAGACCTTTTTCACCTTTCAGGTGCTGTAGCCAAACGTCTTCTAGTTCTTTTTGGCTTAGAGTTTTTGATATTGTTACATATTTTCCTTTCGCTTTGCCATCTTCCCGTTTTTCTTTCGTCGGGGTAAAGACACTATGACCGTGTCTCAACCCCGCGAAACGGTGGGCAAACTCTTCTTGTAATGACATTGCTCACCCTTAACACTAAAATGGAACGTCGTCCTCGTTCTCTTCCTCCGTGTTTGTTACCACTGATTCTTGTTCTTGTTGTACTTGAACAGTGCCTTGTCTAGCCGCCTTCATAAACTCTAATGCCGCTGTTGCTAATGGCAACGAAGTTGGCCCTTCTTTTTCAACAGAAAGTCCCATCCAACTATATTGATCATTAGATTGCGGAATTGTAGTTAGTCGATATGTATGTGCAAACATAGGGGCTGGTACAGCTTCTCCTGCCTTATTTACCACTCGAGCATTGTTCAACATTGTATTCCAACGTCTCGAAAAGCCTAGCTGTGAAGAAGTCAAGCTCAATAGAACTTGCTCAGGGGCATTTTCATCTTGCGCAAAAATACAGTAATACTCTGCCGTTTCAGCAAGTTGATTACCATTTTGCATAATGTAACGTCCACTGTCATCTTTTTTACAAGTTACTAATGTCTGTACAGAATGCTGGTCACTTACGAAACCACCACCGTTTTCCCGAGTCACCCACTCTATATACTTCTTTTTATAGGCGCATGGAATAATCAATACTCCGTCTGACCCATCGTACACCGCCTCAGTAACCGTGTTGAAGAAGTTACCTTCTTCTGCGTCAGCGATATATTTACCGTCACTCTTTTTTAATTGAGGTGACATTGATTGGAGAATCCGTAGAAACGGGATTGCATAATCTCCAGCCTCCGCTTCCTCTAGCCCTGTACCCGCAGATAACAAATCGTCATCGAAAGGTATGAGGTCAGAGGCTTGCTGCTCTGCTACTTTCTTACTAGCCATAGTTTTTCCTCTACTTTATTTTGGCGCGGGATCCCACGTATATCCCGAATAAATCAGCAGGAATATCCTTCCCGCCCGTGAGCTGCTCCTTCACAAACGCATTTAGCGTCTGCGCATGAACTCCTTGCTTAACTTCAGGAGATAACCCCTGCTGTTTTAATCTTTCTAATGTGTTTGTAGCCTTTTCGTCTTCGTCTTTACCGAACTTGACAGTGATTTCATGTTTGATAATTCCACCGTGACCGTTATCTACTAACCATTGATGTGCTTTCTTTTTATGAAGCTCGGAAATATGACCTTTATAAAACTGGTCTATAGATATCTTAGAGCCATCTGTTAATTTAATTTCCATCAAGTTAGCAGACTGCATTGCTTCAGGAAGCTCTTGTTCCCGTATAGTTCTAGCTAATTCTTTAGCCGCCTTCAGATCAGCTTCTAAACTTTCTACTAATTTGTCTTGATCTAATAGTCTCTGCGCTGTTGCAGAGATTTTAGAAAATTCATTATCAGTGGTAGTGTCGTTCCACTCTTCTGTTGTTGCATTACCTGTTAGTTCTTCGAAAGTTAGTTCTGTGTTTTCTACCTCAGACATATACTTCTCCTAGTTCTGTTGTGTTTCTTCTAATATCAAAGGACACGGGATAGTACGTCATCTCTTGCCTATCCCATTTCAAAACTGAAAATCTACCGTTTACCGAGGCCGCGATAGCGCAACACAATCCTATTGCCGCAGGGTCTCCTACTAATAATAAATAGTCTTCATCATTAAAATTCGAGAGTGCCCTTTTCAATTTCTGTACTTCAGGACCAGTAGAAAGCATCAGGTTTGTTCTCGCTGGGAGTAACAATTCTAGCTCTCCGTATTTTTGGGCTGGAACTAAGTTTTTTCCAGGGGCTTCTTGGACTATATAAACTGTCATTTCTAATTTCTCCTTTATAGGTAAAAACTTTATACGAGGTCGGGCTGGTAAGTAAAGCGGAATTTATTGTATTACTTGATTTTAAAATAAAAAAATTTTAAAAAATTTCGTAAAAGAAGACTAATAGAATAATAGAAGTAATAACTCAGCTCTAAGCTGTTGAGACGTAAGGGAAAAACAGGAAGAGGAAAGTAATAGAATATATTAGTAATATTAGTAAGGGGCTTTTTCTCAGGAAATAAAGTTTCTTTTTCATATATTATTAATTATACTCTCTATTAGAACTTAGAAAGGAATAGAGTCTTGAAATACGAATTCAAGACTGAACCGTTTGAACATCAACGCACTGCGTTGCTTCGCTCATGGAAAAAAGAGAAGTATGCATTGTTTATGGAGATGGGTACGGGGAAGTCGAAAGTCTTAATTGATACGATTGGCATACTTTACGGTAAAGGAGCCATCAACGGAGCGGTTATTGTTGCTCCTAAAGGAGTCTATAAAAACTGGGCTTCTAGGGAGATCCCTGCGCACCTTCCTGACTACATAGATCGTCATGTAGCCGTTTGGTCGCCTAGTCCTCGTAAAAAAGAGAAAGAAGATCTAACCGCATTGTTTGACGTAATGGATAAGTTAAAGATCCTGGTCATAAATGTAGAGGCGTTTAGCTCAAAGAAAGGAGTGACGTTCACTGAGAAGTTTATCTTCAGTCACTTAACAATGTTCGCGGTTGATGAATCAACGACAATTAAGAACCCGAAAGCTGCCAGAACTAAGGCAATCATAAAACTTAGTAAAGACGCTAAGTTTAGAAGAATACTGACAGGGTTTCCAATAACTCAATCACCACTAGACCTGTATAGCCAGACAGAGACCCTAGAGAGAAATCTGCTAGGGTTTAGTTCTTTCTATTCTTTTCAGAATCATTACGGTGAGGTTGTTAATCGGTACTTCGGAGGGAGAACAGTGAAACAGGTTGTAGGGTTTAGAAACCTAGATGAACTAACCACGAAACTAGATAAGTTTTCCTTCAGGGTATTGAAGAAAGACTGCCTAGACTTACCTGATAAAGTCTATCAGCGTAGAGATGTAGAACTGACATCGGAACAGAAGAAGCTCTATAACGAACTAAAAGAACATGCAATCACGATCTTAGAAGATCAGGAACAGATTTCTGTTACGAACATACTTACACAGTTATTAAGACTTCATCAGATAGTATGCGGCCACGTCAAGAGCGATGACGACAAGGACATCCCTATAGACAATAATCGTATTGATTCATTGTTCGAAGTAATTTCAGAGATGCAAGGAAAGATAATAATCTGGGCAAACTATCGACAAAACATCATAGAGATAGTACAGAGTCTACATGAAATATTTGGCACTCAAGCTGTATCTTCTTATTTCGGAGATACTCATCCTGATGAACGTGAACGTGTTATTAGAGATTTTCAAGACCCTGAGTCCCCGTTACGGTTTTTCGTAGGAAACACACAGACAGGAGGCTACGGGATTACACTGACTCAAGCACAAAATGTAATCTATTACTCTAATAATTTTGACTTAGAGAAACGCTTACAGTCAGAAGATAGAGCGCACCGTATTGGTCAGACTAATAAAGTAACTTACGTTGACCTTGTAGCAAAAGACACGATAGACGAGAAGATTGTCGACGCTCTCAGAAATAAACTAGATCTTGCTCAGGAAGTTCTAGGAGATGATAAGTGGCAAGACTGGTTACGCTAGTCCTTCTGCCATCTCCATTGCATCTAGTTGAGCTAACGCTGATTCTAATTCTGCTTTAGCACCAGAAATAGACCCAGAAAAATTCAAAGCGGCTTCTGCGAGGCCTCCTGCTATATCTAAACCAGCTTCTCCTTCCATCGCTATCTCTTCAGGAGTCATCATTTCTTCGCTTGCAACAGAACCTAAAAGATCATCTAAACGGGTGTTGTCCTCTGCTGGCATAGCGTCAGTTCCCATAGGCGCGGCTGAAACCATTTGAGGACCGCCTCCCCCTGCAGGTGGGGGAGGAGGCATAGAGCCTACGGGGGGAGTATTCAAGGGAGTTTGGTTGCCTCCCATAGGCATAGGGGCCGTGTTCTGAGGCATAGCGGCTCTCATTTGATCTAATCTATTCTCTGGTGGGTTAATAGGCATCATAATAATTACGTCCTTGGTTTATTCGGTCTAAAAGCATTTTGAAAAGGTTGAACATTCGTATCAAAGTTCGTGAGATCCATAATTCCGTTGGATGAAACTTGTCCACCGTTCGCTCCGGTGTAGGAAGCTCCACCAGTAAACGGGTTAGAATACTGTGTTCCTAGAAGTGGTTGGTTTCGACTACCATACTCTTCTGCAGTAAACGGTGCATCATAATCCGAATAACTAGGGGTAAATGTTTTTAAGTAAGTGCTAAACGGGTCTTGTCCTTGTCCTTCTCTCTGCATCCCTATTAAGTTAGCCATCGGGCTACCTCCAGGAAGGAATGAAGCCCCAGATTTAAACTGTGACGTAGATCCTGTTCGTGGACCAGTAGGAGCAGCACTAGCAAAATAAGTATTGAGATCATCTTTAGTTTGATCGATTTGGTTTTGTACCGCATCTGCTTCGTACTGAGAAGTTACGTCTTGATACTGTTGTTCCAACGTGCCTAGTTTACCTTGAAGTTCTTGAATCGTTTGATCGTAACCAGCTCCTTGCTCGTCTAAATAGCCTTGTAGCTGTTCAGGTGTTAGATAGTTCTGAAACAGTCCTTCTAGTCCTGAAATTTGTTCTTGTAACTGAGGCTGCGTTACAAATTGGCTCATGTCCTGACCGCCAATCTGTTGAGAGATAAGCTCGTTTATTTGATCTTCAGTCATGCCAGAACTAGCTGCAATTTCTGCAATTTCTTCTTCGCTAAGTTCCGTCTCTCCTGTTTCTTGCGAAGCTGCAATAGCCTCGTCTACAAGAGTTGCAATCTCATCCCGTGTTAACAGTCCTTGTTCAAAAAGTTGAGCGTATTGTTCTTCAGAAAACTGAAAACCTCCTTCTAATATAGAAAGAACATTTTCTTTTGTTAAACCTCCCTCATCTATCAACCCTTGTATTTGTTCAGGGGTAAGTGTTCCTTCTGCAATTAATTCTTCAACAGTTTGCTGTACTACTTCTTCTGCTGGGACTGTTTCCGTAGTTTCAGTTTGATCAGAAGTGTCTACAGGTACGTTTTGTCCAGACCCAGGAAATTCAGGAATCTCGATGGTTCCTGGACCAGCATAGTTTTCTGTCCAATGATATAAATCACGTTTATAGGCGTCCATGCCTTTTTTACCTGACCATGGTCCAAACTGATATTTAGGATCGCTTCTTTTAGGTTTAGGCGGTATTGTTGCTCTGACTTCCTGTGCAGTTTGAGCAGGTGAAAGAGTTAACCCTGTTTCATCTATTGTTACAGGGTTTAAGTTTTGTTCCGTAGTGATTTTTTTATCTGGGGCATAACCAATAAGTTCTTGCAGATTTTCAGGAAGTTCGTAACCCCCTATGCCTCCTCTAAACATCTTGCGAGATTTAACATTGCCACCGTCAGACATTTCTACGGGAGACTCAATAGTAGGCATAGGTGCTTCGTATACTTGTATTTTCATAATGTTACATCCACAGGCTGGCTAAACGCTTCTTCAAGCACATCAAGAATTCCTTTAGCTTCCCCTCGCACTGATTTAACAGCTCTATCATACTTATCTTCTTCAGTTTCACTTCCAATATTCACTTGTCTACCTGCAGCTAAACCACCGATAATTTTAAAAAACTCTCGACGCGAAATCTGTTTGTCAAGATTATCCATCAAAGGTTTTATTTTTGAAGGGTCAGCTAATATTTCAAGAATATCGCTTCTTGCTTTCTGACGAAACCCTAACATAAAAGCTGTGATTCTTCGGCCTGTTTGAGTTAGAGGAGGAATAAAAAACTTTATAGCGTATGTTGATTCTTCTAAATAATCTTCGATTGATTGTTTGCCTACTAATCCTTGAGCCAATCGACCCCTAGGACTACGGTTAACACCACGATCTAAGATTTTACCCAGCATCCTTAGATCTTTAGCATATTGCATTCCTTCTTCTCTACCCATTAATTTTCCGAAAAGAAGACCTAGTTTTTGAGTGCCTTCAGCTCCAGGTTTCATTTGTTCATCTATAAAACTAATGAACTCGTTTTGTTTAAACGCCCCTGTTTCAAAAATATTGCCTTCCTCAAGCCTCATCATCTCAAAATTATCTCGCATGAAATTTTTAACTAAAGCATTCACATAAGGCTGCACTTCTGGGTTCTGGTCAATAAACTTACGCAAATCATTTAATTTCATATCTACTTCACCAGTAGCTCTTCCAGACTTTCCAGCTAATAAGAAGTCTTTAATAAAATTAACAGGGGATTGACCTAATTCTTCTTGTAATTCTTTCATACTTTCAGTAACTCTGTTAATCTCTTGCAGAGCTTCATCTTGTACTTTACTGAAATCTGTAAGTTTTAAAAAATCAGACTCAGGAAATAAGGCTTTTAATTGTCCTTCGTTTTCTTCTAGGAATTCTTTCCACGCTATATTTTGTTCTTTCAAAGGCATGTTGCCCATCGTTGTGCGAATATTCTCAATAACCATTTGTCTAAGGTTGCCTAGTCGAACAATCGAATCAGGGGATTTATAGATTTGATCTAATAGATCTGTTACTTGTTTAGGTGATGAAGATAAAATAGTGTTAGCCATCTCTATAGGATCTTTCGCAACAAATTCTTTCAACCATTTACGTTCAATTCCCTCAGAAAAAGCCATAAGTTTTTGTTGCGCTTCTCTAAGCGGCCCTACTAGAGTCGTTAATTCTTTTTGAAGTTGCTCAGGAGTCGGACTAAAAATTTCTTTTGCTTGTAATCTTCTTCTCGCCTCTACTGTAAGAAGATCGTCCATCTGGGTTTCAACAGCGGTTCTTAGTTTATCTACTGAGGTTCTTACGGCACGACTAGGATTAGAAATGAACAAAGTGTTTAAAGAATTATACATTCCTGTCAACTGTCCGTAATTATAATCGGTTAAAGGAATTTCATTTCCTTCTTTATCTTTCAAAGAACCTATTAGTTGCCTAACAGCACTAATACCGTCACGCATAGGCATCAGTTTCTTTATTTCAGCGGAAGCTTCAACATCTCCCAAATCTCTAATAATTTGATCAGAAGCGTCTCCTACACCGAATATACTCTGGAATGTAGGCTGAATCAGCTCACTAGACTGACCTGCCTCATCATATTTTATATTAGCTAATTTATCTACTTGTCGACCTACTTCGTCCCTAGCTGCGACATACTGGTCGTCATATATTTTAAGAAACTCAGGACTAGTTCGTTTATAAACAATTCCCCCACCCTCAACGCCTCGTCTGAAAGTTGAGCCTAGCTCGTCTACTGTAAGCATTTCTAAGGGATCTTCGTCTGTAAGAAGGTCTTCTAATTTAACTCCTTTTTCAAGTTCAATTTTTCTTAGTTCAGCAGCCTCTCTCGCTCGGCTAACATAGGCTTCCCGCTGTGCTTTGAAAAAATCCTGGAAGTCTGCAAAAGTCACTCCTTCAGGTATTAAGTCTGCGTCTTTTTGAAGTTCTTTCCAAAAAAGTTCTGTTACTTCTGCATTGTTTTCATAAATAGCATCATATAGTTGTCGGCCTTTATCTGTAGGATAAACAGCACTAAAAAGCTCTATTTCTAATGCTTTGAGGAAATCACTTTGAGTTTCTTCTCCTAGAGTAGGTTGATATCGTAAAGATGTTTGAGGAGTAGCTCGATCAACGTCACTTAAACCTTCACCAACTGCTTGTGCTGCAGTTTTAGTTCTTTCTACTAATTCCTCATTAGAAAATTCAGGTTGTTTTTTAGCGGTTTTTACTCTACCAATCGTAGATTGTATTTCAGCTAAAAGTTCTTTTGGTATATTAGAGCCAGTGAGCGCACCCCAACCTGAAGATAAAAGACCCATAGTAGAGCCAATTACTGCGGCACTAGATCCTGCTAAAGCGGTGGCTAACCCTGCATCCTCAAAAGCTCTTTTCGCATCAATATTATTGATACCAGCACCTTTACCGTATGCTAGTTGTAAAAATCTTCCCATACCTGCTGAGATTCCTATAGCCCCCGCAGACAGCATTCCTCGACCTAGTTTTCCTGGAATAGAACCTTGTCTAGCAAGATATTCCCCGCTTTCTCTTAGACCTCGTTTAAATATTTTTTGCAGTCCTTTATACATACCGCCTTCCATCATGATTCCTGTCATTTCTTGGGCGATTGCGGTAAGGACTTCTTCACTTAACATCTCATATCCGAACTGAGGCCGTAAAGCAACCCATTCTTTTTCAGCGGGAACTACTCTTCCATCTGGGCCTACTGTTGCAGTTGCTCCTTCTTTAGGAACAGATACTGCAATCCCCATTCCAGGATCATGTGGGTTTATATATCTAGCTTTTATATTGGGAAAGTCATTTTGTAGAAGCCTTTCAGCTTCGAAAGGAGTCATTTCTATAGGAAAGAAAGCTGCTTTAGCTCTCCAAGGATCATCTTTATTAGGCAACAACGCCTTTACCGCGTCTGGGAAAGATACAGTTTCCCCTGTTTCAATTTGTTCTGTACTAAGTATTTCAGGAATTGAAAGCAGATATCTAGACCATTTATCTTCGTTATCTTTATCAAAGATACGGTTGGGATTAAGTCCGAAGTCTGCCAGCTCTTTTCTATCTTCCTCACTCATTAAAGATTCAGTAAGTCCTGAATAATCAGTTTCATCAGAAACTACAGGAATCACTGTCGCAGCTGTTCTTCCAGGAATAGGAATCTGACGCTGTGTAGGCTGTGTTTTAAGAGGCTCCATAGGAGTAAGTTCTTGTATATCGTAGACATAACGTCCTAAGTAGTCTTGCATTGCGTTTGCTGTATCTATATCAAGATTATCTCGTAAAGAAAGAGCTTCTTCATTACCTTGTTCTGCTTGTTGCAATATATATTCAGACTGTAGAAACGATTCAAGCCGAACAGGGTCGTCAGCTAATATTTCTCCAATGGTGTAGTTAGACCTTGCTAGTTCGTTACCCGCTTCATCTGTTCTTATTGGAGGTTCTTTTTTTAACGAATTACTCCAATTAACAAAATCTTGCGTTTGAAAAATAGAAGGTAATTGAGTTACTTGTGTCATTATAGTGGTTGTCGAATTCTTAATTTGAATCCACTGGGTGGTTGATCTATTATACGACCGTCAACACCCACCGATTCAGGGTCTGATACAAGGTTTATTTCGTCTTCAGTAATTCCATAGTGCTGGAATAAGCCTCCTGTCCGAACACCTTTCGCGTTTGGTTTTCCGAAATACCTGTCATAGAGCAGTTTATAACCAATATGGTCAGACTCTGCTAGTTTACCTAGTCGCTCTAATATCGTTATATAACGAAAACGTTGATTTTCTCTATCGTAAAAGAAATCACCTACAGCATTAGGAGCTTTTGAAGCAATTCTTTTTCTAATCCTACTTGCTGCTTCTTCTTTTTCCGCTTGCGTTTTTTCTGGGTCTCTTAACGCTTTAAGATCATCGGTACTTTCATTCAAAAAAGCCCCTGCAATCAAGTCATCTTGTACTGCAATATCAATTAACGGATCATGAGTTCTTGAAGTATTAGCGTATAGTCTAAACTCTCCTCCGTCAAAAGTTTGAAAACTGTTTTTTACGAAACCAGCTATTTTCAATCCTATAGATTGTGCATCGTTTAAACCAAACCCAAGTTGAGCTAAATAATTTGTAATATCTGCATCAGAAAGAGAAGTTCCAGTTTGACCATCAGCAGCAGCAGCGGCATAAGCTAATCGTAATTGTCCAGCTTGTAACTTTCCTTGAGCCAATAAAATTTCTCTAAATTTATCAGCTCTAAGATCCATCGCAGTGAAATCGTCTATTTGTCCTTCGGCTTTTGCATTTTTCTGGACTAGTTGTAACGCATTAATAAGATTGTCGGTTGCATCTGATTTTTGTTGCGGAGTTCCTTGAGACATTGCTGCACTGTAAGCGTTACTAGCTAAAAGAAGATTGTTCATACTAATCGCTGTTTGAGGATTAGCTGCTTGCTGATATACAATATCTCCTACCGATCTACCAGTTCTTTCGAAAATACTGTATAAACCTTTTACTTCTTCGTTTAATTTAGTCAGCATACTGGCTCCTTTTCCTACACCTGTTAGTAAAGATGCATCTTTTTCGCCAGCTATCGTAATAGGTAATAATTCAGAAGCCACATTAGCTACTGTTAATAAAGCTATTTCTTTATCTCTACGGCCTTCGTACATTGATGTCAATCGAGGATCTGTTTTAGTTTCACTAACCGCGTTCATAAGATCAGCTAATTCTTGGTCGTAAGGAACCCAGTTATCACCGTATTTTTTATCTAAGTACGCTTTAGTTTTTTCTTCGTCATCTCCGTCACGGTTAAGCGGGTCTCTAAACACAATACGACTTTTACGTCCCTCTGGGCCTGTAGAGTATTGAACGTAACCGAACCCAATAAGTCCTTTATTTGGCCCTGCTGTAGCCAGTAATTTTACATCGTTGGGTTTTCCAGGTTCTGTATCAGATAAAGATAAATCTTCACGAATAAACTTTTTACCTGCGGGTACTGTATGACGTTTACCTAACTCATCTAAAACGAAATCTACTTTAGGATTCCCCTGACTTATGACATAACGAGTATTTTTATCAGGGGATATTAAAACTTCTCTTTGAATAGGTTGGAATGTCCCGTCTTCTTGAAGCACTGCACTATGACTAGTTTTTCGTTCAAAGTCTTTTATATCAATTAGAGCTTTACCACGCTCTCGTATATTTGTTAAGTAATTTTTAAGTTTAGTATCTTCTAACGCTCCTTGTACTTTTTTAGTACCTGATGCGGTAGTAATAAACTCACTTACTCCTTCGTCAGCGGCTAAAGCAGGTAAATAAGTTAATCCTTCTGTTAGAGCTTTTCCAAGAAAAGTTTTTTGTCTAGGGAGTTTGCCTTCAGGAAGAAGTTTATCAACAAGTTGTTTTCTTTTATAATTTTCTGCTGCAACAGGATCTATACCAACCTCTGTGCCAATTCTTAAATCTCTAAGAAGTCCACTATCTTCAAACACTTCATATTGATCGTCAGTTAGAGGTCGTCCTTCATTAAAAAGACCCTCTAAGGATCGTTTACGAACGTTTTTTAACACATCAGCATCTTCTCCAACATCAGGTCTAGTGATTCCAAGTTCTTCAGCGGCTTTAGGGTCTTTCTGAAATAATACTTTTTCTAATCCAGGAAGTTTTCCTAAAAGATCGACACCGCCTTCAGCTAGAGCAGGGGCAATAGCTCCTAGTATAGCCCCCGTTATAGCGTCCTTAGAGTCTTTTTCTTTTCTCCTAAGAGGTTGTACAGGGGCGAACTGACGACTCGCTACGGGGTTTACGTTCGGAGCTTTAAAAAGTTCTCCAAGACCAGCGTTTATATTAAATCCGAAATTATCGGCCACTAGCCAGTCCTCATTTTACGAGAAGTCATTGGAAAACGAGACGCGATTCCTCCATGCATTGCTCTGGCGGGGTTAAATCCCATTTTTCTCACTACGTCTGGTGCTTTATTAGCGAGGGAAGCTAATCCTTTATTTCCTTCAGGAATCGGCTTACCGCCTTTCTCTACTGAACCTCCACCACCGAAATATCCTCCCATGGTCGCATAAGGGTTAAATGCTCCTGCTGTGCCTGCAGTCGTACCATATGGATTTTGTGGCGTAGTTCCTGAGTATCCTGTTCCACCAGCCAGTGGCCCTGCACCAGTTAAGAAATTTGCGTAACCAGACATAAGCTGTTGTGGTAAGTTGTACTGACCTACAAAATTCTGATAATTAAGATCCATCTGAGCTTGATTTCTGGCTCGGTTCATTGCGCCTATATTCATCATATTAGACACATCGCCTTGCATTAATCCAGGAAGCTGCGCTGCATAACCCTGCATTGCTCCTGCTCCAGTCTGTTGTCCCCCAGCAAGTTGTCCTGCAAGTCCACTTAACGCAGAAGAAGCCCCAGTCCCCATGCCGTAGAGCTGTTGCCCTCCTGACGTAAGTGCCCCCGAAGTGCCCATTCCTGCTCCGTACCCTTGTTGCCCAAAACCAGCAACATTCGAAGCTAATCTTTCCATCCCAGCCCCTCTTTGACCTCCTATAGAGGAAAGAAGTCCTGCCAATCCTGATCTTGCGCCTCCTGCTTGAGATCCTAATGCAGCTGTAGTTCCAGCGGCAGCAGCTTCTGCTCCGCGCTGTCTTCCAAACTCACCCATAGCCGCATCTCGTGAGCTTTGAAATCCTTGGCTACGAATTCCAGAGACAGCATCCATCAAGCCACGACCCGTTACACGATCGGATTCTTCTTGTGTAAGTCGTGATCTTGCGCCTCCGAAAGCTCCTTGTCCTACTTCTCCAGCTCGTCGTCCAATATCGCTTTTAGCTTGCGATTCACGAATATCTTTCATCGCTTGCTGAACTACTTGATCCTCATACGGATCCATATACTGACTTATTGAAGAAGGATCAAACCCTGCCGTACTAGCACGAGTGTACTCCTGTGCATCTTGTAAATAACCTTGTTGATCTGAAACACTTCTTCTTGCTTCGCCTATCGCTTCTTTTAGATACGGATCCGAAAGTGCTTGTCCTTCTCTAGCTAGGCGTTCAGCCTCAGACAACTGGCCACGAAACTCGCCTTCTGCACCTACGGCTCTATCTAATCCTGTACGAGTGTAATCTTCTCCTTGTTGTAGAGAACGTAAAAGTTGTGCTTTTGCTTCAGAAGTTCCTCCTGCTAACGTAGCAAGGGCTTCTTCACTTAAACCTGCAGCACGATTAAAATAAGGTTGGAATGCACCAATACCTGTGTCAGCCATTCCCATTGCAAGTTTTTCTCTAGGAGAGAAATCTGCAATACGCTCACCTGTATAAGTAAATGGACTACTGTCGGCAGCTCCTAGGTTTTGGAACTGACTTGCGTAATACTGTTCTACTCCTGGAAGTAGACCAAAACGATTACCGCCCCCTGTTAAGAGGTTGTAAATATATTGGTCAGGAGCCTGATAACTATATGCGGTTTGATCTTCAGCCATACTGTTCGTCACCAAAATTTATTTTATCAAGAGTCGCGATTCCCTGTTGAAGATCGCCACCTCCCATTCGTCTCACAGCGTCAGCTGAGACAACGTATTCGTTAGGACTAGCCCAAATAGGAACTAAGTCTTCTTTCTCGCCTCCAGGACCATCAATTTCACCACCCCCTAGAAACATTTTACGGTTAAGGATTGTACCGCCATCACTTTTTCCTATTGTTGGGACATTGACTCTTGAAGTTTGAAATCTTGGTCGCGGTGCTCTAATTGCTGGGGGAGTTTTATCTCGACCTACAATCTCTTTTACTGCAATACCTATTCCTGCTCCTGCTGACTCTGCTAATTGTTTAGCAACAAGAGGGTTTTCGTCTAGGAACTTTTTAAATGTTTCCATTCGGGAATCAACTTCAAGTTCTGAAAGATCAGTAGGAGAAGCGATATCTTGGTCTTCTTGAGCCGTTCCCATCTCATCTATTCCTATTCTCCCTTCTGTTACAGGGGGAGTGTTGAAATCTTCAGGGGCGTCAGCTGAAGCTGCTGCAGGTTGCTCGCTTAATTCTGATACTGAATCTACTCCAAGAGTTTCCAATACCTGTAATTGATCTGCTGCATCTAATCCTGACAGTTCTTGTATAGCTTCTAAACTTGTTAATCTATCTAAATCTAATGTTTCAGCTATGGTTGGAAGTTGTGGTACTGCCAATCCAACTGAAGCTCTTAATGGCTTATCAACAACAGTGCGATACTGTTCGTTTAAAGCATCAACAAGAGGACCACCACCAATATTTCCAATACCTGTATTAGCTCCGTAGGTAGCGTACTTATTAAGAATTTCAGTAGTTAAATCGGGAGACATACCGATATCAGCGTTTTGCTCAATCATCTTACGAGCGTTAGACTCAGGGTTAGTCATTGAATCCATTAAAGATGCTCGTTGTTCGTCGCTAAATATACTCGTCATAAATTACCCAACCTCTACAACTATTGATCCGCTTGCAATCACCTGTATTTCCCCTAGACTAGCTGTACCACTAAGTCCAGAGGTGGTGGGCGTGGAAATATTCTGCCACGAATCTCCTAAATATACCTGAAGAACACTTTCAGTTGTATTCCAAATAATACTCCCAGATTCGAATTTTAGCTCATCTCTTTCGTCACTTGTAAAAACAGGGGTTTTATCTGGGTCAACCCTCTCTAGGCTTAATTCTAAAACTCTAACAGCTCTATTAAACGTCTCATTACGAACCGTAGGCTCTAGCTCAATAGGTAATCTTCCCTGTAAAAGTTTAGTCATCTTCTTCCGTTAGGACGAATATCTAAACGAGTGCCGCCAACTCTAAAACCCACCCCTAGTTGTATGCCTTCAGCCGCATCGTCATCTGATTCAAAACGGACTACGGCTTGTCTTGCACGTGCTCGCATATCTATTTTAGTAGTAGTTGCTGTAAACGCTGTTGTACTATCCGTAGCTAAGGAGTCTCCAGGATAATTACGAGTTTTCAACACAGTGTTAATTTGTTGTCCAGAACCCCCTGTTCCCGTAAAACTTACATCTGGAATCATGCGACGAACAAACTGGAAGTTTTCGCCTTCTCCAATGTCGAAATCAGCAGACTCTATATAAACGTCAGTCATAGGAGAACCATCTGCATCGTTCCCAGATTCATGATCATAAATATAATAACTGCTGCTTGCTTCTCCTGCTGCTCTAGGATTATTCTCCACTCCTTCATCAAGCCACGCGGTACGAGCTAATTTACCAATAGCCCACACTTTATCAACGTAGTTGTACGTCACATATCTATCAGGTAAGTCAGAATCGCTAGAATTATAAAACCAGCCTACTTCATTAAATTGACGATTAAGAAGCCCAAAAAACTGGAAGTTCTGAGATTCATTAATATCGTCAAACACATAACTATGTACACTACACTCTACAGGTTGAACAGATCCGTTATAAACGTAGAACCCTTTACGATCCATCCAGAAAACACCTGAAGGTGAGTTGACTGCTGCATTCGGGCCAATTAACCCCACACCTTCGTTAACTAGATTAACGCCAAAAGTGAGCGGTGCACCTATAAACTGTAAACTATATAGCGCGGTATCTGTCCATATCAGAGTTTCCTGCCTAGCTCGTAACCCGCCTATAATTTGTGACCCTGAAGAAAGCCGTAAGTTTCCTGCAGTATTCGTACTTTTCGGCTCCCACTCTAAAATATTTTCTTGATCACACCAGCTGATTAACAACGGATCAAGAACATTGGAACGAGTTGGGCCTGAGATTGGGTCAGAGCCAAGTACTAACACATGACGGTCTACCGCAGAAACTAAAATCTGAAGACCTAGTGTAGGAGGAAGGTTAGCGTTTGCTACATCTTCTAAGGCTTTTGCTCTAACTGAAACGGTGTCTGAATTATCCCAGAGAAAAATACCTCCTGCTCTTACGCAAGAAACCATATCTTCACCAAAATTATCAATCGACCACAACCTTAGCTGACTAGAAGCACTTAGTGCGCTAACAGAGCCGAACGTACCACTACCCCAAGTACCAGAACCGTATCCAGAACCAGATACGAAAGTATCTAGTCCAATATTAATTTGATAAGCTCCAACTACGCTACTACCTCCGTTACCACTATCACTAGCATTAGCAGTAACCGTGGTTCCTGAAGTATCTTTCGCAGTAAACGTATATGCGTTAGCACTGGTTACAGTAGCTATCTCATACTCTTGATTAAGAACAGCCGCTGTAACTAAACCGCCTAACGTAGCAGCTCCGCTAAACGTAACAAAATCCCCTGCTACTGCTCCATGGTTCGTATCTGTTGCTGTAATAGTAGAAGAACCATTACTGGCTGAAAAAGTAACATCTCCTGCGCTCGTAGTTAAACGCAAAGGAGTCACGTCGTAAAAAGCATCTCCCTCTTGGATATACAGTTTTAGACGAGTTCCAATACCTAAGAATCTTGTGCCTTGAAGATTAACCCAAGCGTGAAGTTTACGTCCTGTTCCCTTATAAGTATTAAGAGAGTTTTTAGCCCAGCCGCCTATCTTTTCTGGTAGTCCTTTACGAAATCGAACTAAATTACCGTCAAACCAGCCTCCCTCAG
>CEUI01000152.1_pt1 | contig 32896 bp, 48 predicted proteins | sample 531411 | NCBI WGS metagenome assembly CEUI01 (sample SAMEA2622841, study PRJEB7988) | marine metagenome | isolation source: saline water (ENVO:00002010), including
GGCGCTGTTCTTTTACTTGATGAGATAGACCTTGCAAGTAATAAGATAATGTGTTTACAACCAATCCTTGAAGGTTCTGGTATCTTTGTTAAAAAGATTAATAAGTTTGTTAAACCTGCTCCAGGATTTAACGTTATTGCTACTGCCAATACTAAAGGTCAAGGTAGTGATGATGGTAAGTTTATTGGAACTAACGTACTTAACGAAGCGTTTTTGGAAAGATTTCCAATTACCTTTGAACAGAAATATCCAAGTGTTAAGATTGAGGAAAAAATCTTAAATAAAACTTTAGAAAAAGCTGGAAAAAAAGATTCCAAGTTTTGTAATAAGTTGGTAACTTGGGCAGATGTTATCAGAAAAACTTACTTTGACGGTGGAGTTGATGAGATTATATCAACTAGAAGACTTGTCCATATTGTACAAGCATATGCCATCTTTAAAGATAAGATGAAATCTATTGAAGTATGTACTAATAGATTTGACGCTGATACAAAGAATTCCTTTGTTGAACTTTATACTAAAGTTGACGCTGGGGCAACAGCAGAATCAATTGCTGAAGACCAGAGAAAAGCTGAAGTAGAAGCTCAAGTTAAGGAAGACAATGATAGTGAGTCAGATGAAGAGGCAGACGCTGATAAAATCTAAAACCTATCAATCATAGTGTAAGTCCTGAAGGCGGAGGTAGTGCTCCGCCTTCTTTGTACACTAAATAGAGATTAGAATTATGAATATATTTTATTTAGATAAAGATGTAAACAAGTGTGCTCAATATCACAATGATAAGCATTGTGTTAAAATGATATTAGAGTATGCTCAGTTATTATGTACAGCTCATTGGGAACTTGATGTATCAAACCAAGTAATGAATAATCCTATGGGTCTATATAAACCAACACATAAAAATCATCCTAGTGCTGTATGGGTAAGACAATCAAAAAAGAATTATGAATATTTGTATAGTTTATTCAATGCATTATGCCAAGAATATTCTTACAGATATGGCAAGATACATTTAACATATTCAAAACTACATAATGTTTTAGCAACACCACCTCAAAACATTCCAGATAAAGAATTTACACAACCAACACCTGCAATGCCAGATGACGTTAAAGATAATGATAGTATAAATGCATATAGAAATTATTATAACAAATATAAACAACATCTAGCAAAGTGGACAAATAGAGAGGTACCTGAATGGATCAAAATGAACGTGATGAGTTAATGAAAAAATTCCTTGAAAAAGGAGGTAAGGTACAAAAATGTGAACCAGGTTATCCTACTAATGTAGGTTCTTTAGATAAGAGTAAGAAACCACAATGGACAAAAGAAGATATTAAAAAAGGTAGAACTGGATCAGCACCTATGCCAGATTTAACTACATATAAACCAGGGTCGTATCACGACCTAGAATACGAAGATAAAATTCCAGTATGGGAACCAACTAAAAAAGATGATTGAAGATTTTAAAGAACACGCTGATAAAGAACAACAAGATTTGGAAGAGTCTATGAAAGAATCTTTTAGACAACGTGATGAAAGAAAGAAACGTGAGAGATTAGCAAACCAAAGAGTAGCAGGAAGTGTTAACTTTCAAGAAGAAGGAGAATTTATATTTTGCTCCAATTGTGGAGATAGTACCGTACATAAACCAAGATTTGGTGCGTGTGTGAAATGCGGATTAGAAGAATACAATGATAGGAAGGAGGGATTGAATTGAGTATTACTGTAGAAGTAAGAGGTGGTAATCTTGAAAAAGCTATGCGTGTGCTTAAAAAGAAAGTACTTAAAGCAGGTATTTTAAGAGAGTATAGAGATAAACAATATTACAGAAAGCCATCTGAAATAAAACGTGAGAAGAAAAAACAAGGAATTAAAAACTACAAGAAAAAGCAGAAGCTTTTAGAGAGTAGATTATAGAATTTCCAGCGCCTGTGCTTTGATAAACATAAATATATTATACCAGGCAATTCATAAGTCCTGGGGCGTGGAATGGCTTGAATATTTGTGCCGTGTTGTCGCAACAAAAACAAATACCAGGGTTAGGGAGATCCCAGGACTGGAGTCCATAAAATCTCCCATTGAATTCGGAGCGGTAGCCTTAACCGAGTAGATGTTTTGGGTGTTCAACTTAAAAAAAATACCCACGCTACTTGTAATATAGAAATTAGTACATATATAAGTAGTAGTGAGTTGCCTTAATGGGACTCATATAATAAAAATAACTTTGCTTAAAAAAGGAGGTTAATATGACCAATAAAGCATTATCTATTTTTAATCAGTTAAGACCATTATCAGTAGGATTTGATGATGTATTCAATCATTTTGAATCAATGTTTGACCATCAATTTGATACTCTTAATGTGTCTAATTATCCACCATACAATATCGTAAAAGTTGATAAGAATAAATTTGATGTTGAAGTTGCATTAGCAGGATTCAACAAAAAAGATATTAATGTATCAGTTGAAAACGGTATGCTAACTATCGAATCAAAGACGGAAGAGAAGTCTAAAGATGATAAAGATGGTGAGGTAATACATAAAGGTATCTCAAAGAGATACTTTAAAAGGTCTTTTACAATCGCTGATGACGTTGAAGTTAAAGGTGCTGAGTTAAAAGATGGTTTATTAAGAGTTTCTATGGAGAAGATTATTCCAGAGAGTAAGAAACTTAAAACAATAAACATTAAATAGTAATAGATAGTGGCGAGGATAGCATAAACTATTGACTCGCCACTTATAAATAACTATATGAATAAAATATTAATAGCAATAACAAGTCTGATTCTACTCGCTGGGTGTTCAGTTGCAAATCCTAAAGTATCTTTTGGTAAGAAATGCGTAGATAAAGGTGACCAGGTTCACTATTCTTACGTATGGATATACGATAAAAACGCAGGATTACTAGCAAATGAAAAAACCTGTGATATGATTTCAGACTAGCATTGACAATCCAAATAAAATAATATATATTATTAATCATTATGAATAAATTATACTTTGGTCACGTGCCAAATATTACATTTAAAACAAGAGAAGGTGACGAATTAGTTGACGGCGGTTGTTCTTTTGAAGATGGTAAATGGGTAGATAAAACTACCGATGATTATTTCAAAGGAAAGAAAGTTGTTATATTCGCTTTACCAGGTGCATTTACACCTACTTGTTCAGCAAAACAATTACCAGAATACGAAAAGAGATACCAAGAATTTAAAGATAAAGGTATAGATGAAGTTTATTGTATATCAGTAAACGATACGTATGTTATGAACGCTTGGTTTGCTGACTGGAAAATTAAAAACGTTAAACCTATTGCAGATGGAAACGGACATTTTACTAGACGTTTAGGTATGTTAATTAACAAAACTGATAAAGGTTTTGGTATGAGGTCTTGGAGATATGCTGCTGTAGTTAACGATTTAAAAATTGAACAATGGTTTGAAGAACCAGGAATCAATGATAATGGAAGTGATGATGATCCTTATGGACAATCTTCTCCTTCTAATGTTTTAAATAATATCTAGCATTGACATTTATTACATTTTGTTATATGATTAAATTATGGAGGAATTGATATTATGAATCTATCAACAAGTACCGTTGCAATCTTAAAGAATTTTGCTGAAATTAATAAGAACATTTTAGTAAAACCTGGAAAGCAACTAAAAACTATTTCTACTTTAAAGAATATTCTTGCCGAAGCAGATATAGATAATAAGTTTGAGCAAGAATTTGCGATATATGATTTGCCTGAATTTTTAAGAGCAGTTGAATTGTTTACAAAATCTGATATACAATTTAATGGTTCAAGCAATCTAACTATTAAAAACGCTAACTCTAGGCAATCAGTTAAATACTTCTTTGCAGATAAGTCAGTTATTGTTGCACCTACAAAAGGTATAACAATGCCAGACAAATATGTAACCTTTACATTAAAAAGAAGCCAGTTTGACGATTTACAAAAAGGTATTGTTACCTTAAACTTACCAGACATAGCAGTTAAAGGTGATGGAAAAACTATCACAATGGTTGCTACTGATAAGAAAAATAAATCTTCAAATGATTATTCAGCTGTTGTAGGTGAAACTGATAAAAAATTTGTTGCGTATTTCAAGGCAGAAAACTTGAAAGTAATACCTGACGATTATGACATTGCGTTATCTGAAAAGATGATAAGTCATTTTATCAATAAAAATAAACCTGTCCAATATTGGATTGCTTTAGAGCCTGATAGTGAATTCTAAAAGATATAAACTTGTAGAGAAATATAAGTTAGACACTTGGGCATTTATAGTGTTCATTGTTGTTCTAGCTATTATTTCATTGACAAATAATTAAATTATGGAAATATTATGGCAGAAAATTTGTGGGTTGAAAAATACCGTCCTAGAACTATTAAGGATTGTATTCTTTCAGAAGATTTAAAAGAAACCTTTTCCCAGTTTCTAAAACAAAAAGAAATACCAAACCTATTATTATCTGGTACGCAAGGTACTGGTAAAACAACGGTCGCAAGAGCGCTGTGTGAAGAGATAGGTGCTGATTACATTATCATTAATGGATCAGATGAAGGTAGACAAATAGATACGTTAAGACACAAAGTTAAAAACTTTGCTAGTACTGTATCTCTTACCGAAGAGTCCAATCATAAAGTTGTTATATTAGATGAGGCAGATTATATGAACGCTGAGTCTGTACAACCTGCTTTAAGAAATTTCATAGAAACATTTTATAATAATTGTAGATTCATATTCACTTGTAATTATAAACATAAGATTATTAAACCACTCCAAAGTAGATGTACTGTAATTGATTTTGCAATAACTAATGGTCAAAAGAAAATATCAATGGTTGCCTTTATGAAAAGGTTAGAAACTATATTGAAAGAAGAGAATATTGAATTTGATAAAAAAGTTATTGCAGAATTAATACAAAAATATTATCCAGATTTTAGAAGAACTATTAACGAACTTCAAAGATATTCAGTAAGAGGTAAGATAGATAGTGGAGTATTATTTAATTTATCAGAAGCAACGTATAAAGACTTAATTAAAATTTTAAAAACAAAAGATTTTAATGGAATGAGAAAGTGGGTTATTAATAATTTAGATAAAGAACCTGCTAATCTATTTACAGAAGTATATAAACATTGTTATGAAACTCTACAACCTCAATCTATTCCTCAAGCAGTTTTAGTAATTGCTGGATATCAATATAAATCAGCCTTTGTTGCAGACCAAGAAATCAATATGGTTGCTTGTTTAACTGAAATAATGGCTAATTGTAAATTTAAATAATGCATAGAAAAAATAAAGTCTTTTCAAATACATTACTTCCAATATGTATAAATGAAGGCTGTAATAAAAATGTTCACGTTAGAAAATATAATCAAGATGGTTCAATAGACTGTAGAACTGAATGCTATACTTGTCATAGAGGTGGAAGAAATAGACCAGGAGTTAAACAACATAAAAAAGACTATTGCGAAAATATTGATGAAAGATTAGGTTTTAAATGTGTTGCTGATATAATAAATGGTTGTCAATTAGAAATGGATCATATAGATGGAGATAGATTTAATAATGTTCCTGAAAATGTACAAACATTATGTAAGAATTGCCACGCTATAAAAACAAGAACTAGTGGCGACAATGCTAATAATAGAAATAAAACAACTTTAGAAATGCTTAATGGAAGTTATGTTAGTCCATTAGAAAGTTTTGGAGTATGATAGATAAGAGATTATTATTAGGAAATGCTGGCGAAAAGATAGTTGCTAATTATTTAAATAAACAAAAAATTTTTGTTGAGCATTCTGTTGATCCATACGATAATCAAAAAGATTTAAAAATTAATGGTAAACATCTTGAAGTAAAAACACAGGTTCCATTTATAACTAAAAGATGTTTTACTATAAAAGATAATCACCAGTTAAAAAAATGTCAAAACGCTGACTATTTTGTTTTTGTTCAAGCACCTTGTTCTAAATTAGATGAGGCAGGTATCTATCAAGTTGATAAAGGATTTAAGTTTTATAGATACACAACTAAAAAGGGTCTAAAGATGATACTAATCCCTATGGAGCAACCCGCTATTGAGAAGATGTTTACTATAGAAGGAGAAGACAAAGAAATATTAAGACGTTATGCTACGCCCTTTTAGCTCAATTGGTAGAGCAACTGATTTGTAATCAGTAGGTTATTGGTTCAAGTCCAGTAAAGGGCACCAGAAAGAATATTATGTATGAACTAAAAGATTATTTAAAAGCAATTAATGAAACAAAGAAACCACTATTGGATTCTGCTGATGAAACTTGGGAAAAGAAATATAATCCTTATGTAATAAATCGTTGTATGTCTATGTTCTATGATACTATAATGCATAGCAATGAAATGAACGGACTACACTTCCTATCTAAACGTATGCAATTCCATTATTTAATAAATAGTATCAGAAAGAAAAGGCGATTTGGAGGTAAGTGGTTAACACAAACCAAGTTGAAGAATTTAGAGATTATTAAAAAGTATTATGGTTATAGTAATCAAAAAGCAAAGGAAGCTCTCAACATACTTACAGACGACCAAATTGAAAGTATAAAAACAAAAATGATACAAGGTGGGAGAAAGCTTAAATGAGCGAAGAAAATATTAGTTGGTCGCCTAGTGATATGCTAGAAGTGACCATTAAACAACCTGACGATTTTCTAAAGGTCAGGGAAACATTAACAAGAATTGGTGTAGCAAGTAGAAAAGATAAGACACTTTATCAATCGTGTCATATACTACACAAACAAGGCAAATATTATATTGTACACTTTAAAGAACTATTTGCTTTAGACGGTAAGAAATCAACGTTAACTTTAAACGATATTCAAAGACGAAATACTATAACTTTATTACTACAAGATTGGAATTTAATTGATGTTGTCAAAAAAGAAGCGACAGAAAATAAAGCACCATTAAGTCAGATTAAAGTATTGCCGTTTAAAGAAAAGAAAGAATGGACTTTATCTGCTAAATATAATATAGGTAAGAAAGTTGAAGAGAAAAAAGAAACAACTGAAAAAAAAGATGAGTAAATGCAGATACCTAAATTTAAAGATTACATAACAGAAGCTAAAGGCTCTGGTCCATTTAGAATTATTATTATTTCAGACGAACCTGAAAACGATAAGAACTTCCATACAGCTAAAAATCTATTAAAACAAGCTGAGAAGCTTGGACATAAAGGATACATCTATAGAAACACAGGTGGTTATGTTAATAGAGGAGATGACGGAGAGTTATATTTTCATAACAAAGATGATAAGAAAGGCTTTAGAGCATCCGCAAGAGATACAATTGCTATTATAAGAGGTTCTGTAGTACGTAAAGATAGTTGGATGGACATAGTATCCAGATTAGAAAAGCACGTAGTATGTGTAGTCAATAGTAGACAATGTGTTAGTATATGTGCTGACAAATATAGAACGTCATTAAGACTTTCTGATTATGGAGTTAAGCAACCTAAAACAGTTTTAATAACTGATCCAGAAAAATCAATAGAAGCCTTTGAACAATTAGAAGAAAAGTTTCCAGTTATATTAAAAACATTAAGAGGTTCAAAAGGTGTTGGTGTATTGTTTATTGAATCAGAAAGAGCATTAGATTCTATAGTACAATTACTTAATAAACAAGATGAAGATTCAGATTTATTATTACAACAATATATAAAAACTAAATGGGACGCTAGAGTATTAGTATTACAAGGTAAAATATTTGCGACTATGAAACGTGAAGTTATACCAGGAGATTTTAGAAGTAATGTATCCCAAGGCGCTGAAGTAAAAGAATTAGAACTAACAGATTTAGAAATAGAAGAAAGTTTAAAAGCTGCAAAAGCAGTAGACGGTCAATGGGTTGCAGTAGATTTTATACCAGCAGAAAATAGAAAAAAAGATCCACCTTTTGTTATTGAAGTTAACTCTTCACCAGGTACAGAAGGTATAGAAGAAGCAACAAATAGAAATTTAAGCAAAGAATTAGTACAACATTTTGAAGATAGAGATAACTGGAAAAAAGTTCCTAGTGAGTGTGGTTTCAAAGAAGTTGTTAATATTAAACCATTTGGACGTATAGTTGGTAAGTTTGATACAGGAAACTCTGGTACGTCTGTTATACACGCTGATAAAATGAAAGTTAGTGGTAAGAAATTAACTTGGACACTAGAAGGTAAAACAATTACTAGTGATATTATACGTACACAAAAAATTAAAGTGGGCGGTTTAAGAGATTATGAAGAGGAAAGATATGCAATTAAACTTGATGTAGAGTTTGCTGGTGGTTATTATAAAGATGTAGAGTTTACACTAGACGATAGGGATGAGAAATCAAAAATTTTATTTGATAGAGAAACAATGAATAGATTTAATGTAATGGTTAATCCTAACCGTAAATATGTAATCACAACAAAATATAGTTTAGACGATAAAATAATAGATAAGAATAGTTAATGAGTAGAAATAAAGAAGATATAATTAATGAAATTAAAGTAGTGCTAAAAGAAAAAGTAGCACCATCAGTAGCTGCTCATAATGGATTTATAAATTTTTTAGAGTTTGATGAAGAATTAGGTGTAGTCAAATTAGAAATGGCAGGTTCCTGTAGTGGTTGTGCAATGTCAAAACAGACTTTACATAATGGTGTAGAAGGTATGCTTAAACATTATGTACCAGAAGTCAATGCTATTACTAGTGTTGATGATACATCTTCGGAAGAAAAAGGATATACACCATATTTTCCAGGATAAGTCCTACCATTGACAAATAAACAGAATTGATATATATTATAATCAAGGAGAAATATAATGGCAAGTGAAATATTATTAGTAAGGCTAATGACAGGCGAAGATGTCATTGGTAAAATCACAAAAAACGAAAAGACAATTACAGTAGAGAAAGGATTTGTTATCATACCTACGCAAGCTGCACCAGGTAAACCTGTGCAATTAATGATGACGCCTTATGCACCTTATTCAGAAGGTCAATCTATTGAAATTGAAAGAGCATTTGTAGTTTCGTTTTCTAAACCTAAAAAACAAATACTAGATAACTATAGTCAAAATACTTCAACGATAGTAGCACCAAAAAAACAGCTAATAACTGAAACTGGCCTACCAACGTTGAATAAATGATAACAGTTAACTTTATACGAAACAATAACGAAAAGATACCAGTAGAAATTCCAGAAGGATTTAGTCTGATGGAAGCTGCTAAGAAGGCTAATCTTCCAGAGATACCTGCTGATTGTGGAGGTAATTGTGCCTGTGCTACTTGTCATATCTATGTAGGTAATGCTTGGGCAGATAAATTACCAATACAACCGAACTCAATGGAACAAGAATTAATAGAATATGAAAAAGGTTATAAACCAGAAGTGAGTAGATTAAGTTGTCAGATATATTTAACAAAAGAATTAGATGGATTAACTGTGCATTTGAGGGATTATGAACTTTTATAAAAACGTTACCGAACATAAAGGTAAACTTCTTGTTAGAGGTGTAAGAGATAATAAAGAGTTTAAAGAGAAGATAAATTTTTGTCCTACTTTATATTCTGTATCTCAACAACAAGAAAAATTTAAAAACTTACAAGGTCAATATTTAAAACCTATCACTTTCAATTCTATTGATGGTGCTCGTAGATTTAAACGTGATGTTGCAACAAGAAACTCTCCTATATATGGATTAGAAAGATATCATTATCAATGGATTAGTGAGAACTATAAGAATCAAATTAAATGGTCTAAAGATTTAATTAAAATATTTACACTTGATATAGAGTGTAGTTGTGAAAATGGATTTCCAGATGTAGATAATCCAGTTGAAGAGTTGTTATGTATTACTGTTAAAAATCAATCTAACAAACAGATTATAACTTGGGGTGTTGGTGATTTTAATACAGATAGAAAAGATGTAACCTATATTAAATGTAAGTCTGAACAACATTTAATAATGGAGTTTATGAAATTTTGGTTAAAGAATTATCCAGATGTTATCACAGGTTGGAATACTAAATTTTTTGACTTACCATATTTAATGAATAGAATTAAGATGGTTGCAGGTGAGAAAGTTGCAAGTAGAATGTCTCCTTGGAATCTTGTTCAAGTTGAGCAGATAGTAGTAAGAGGAAGACCAAACACATATTATTCACTACTTGGTATTGCAATGTTAGATTATCTTGATTTATATAAATGGTATATACCAACAAGACAAGAGAGTTATAGATTAGGTTTTATTGGTGAAGTAGAACTAGGACAAACTAAAACAGAAAATCCATATTCAACATTTAAAGATTTCTATACAAAAGATTTTCAAAAATTTGTAGAGTATAATATACAAGACGTTGAAATAGTTGACGCATTAGAAGATAAGTTAGGTCTAATTGATTTGTCTTTGACATTTGCATATGAAACTAAAGTAAACTATAATGATATATTCTCACAGGTAAGAGTTTGGGATACGTTAATCGCAAACTATTTAATGACAAAAAAGATTTGTGTACCACCTAGGGTTGAGCACATAAAGGACACCAAATATGAAGGTGCTTATGTAAAAGAACCAAGGATCGGAATGCAAAAATGGGTGGTGTCTTTTGATATCAACTCACTTTATCCACATATTATTGTACAATATAATATTTCTCCAGAAAAAATACTAGGACTTAATAGCTCTGGTATTTCTGTGAATAAAATGTTGAGTAAAAAGACGCCACTTGATTATCTAAAAACAGAAGGCGCTACCATTACTCCAAATGGCGCAATGTTTAAAACAGATAGTCAAGGATTCTTACCTGAAATGATACAAAAGATTTACAATGAACGTGTTGTATTTAAGAAAAGAATGCTCAAAGCAAAAAAAGAATATCAAAAAACAAAAGAGCCTTCACTTGTAAAAGAAATTGCTAGATGTCATAATATACAATGGGCAAGAAAGATTGCTTTGAATAGTTGTTATGGTGCAATAGGTAATCAATATTTTAGATATTATGATGTAAGACAAGCAAGTGCTGTAACCACAGCAGGACAATTTATTATTAGATTTATAGAGGAGAAAGTAAACGAATATTTAAATCAAGTATTACAAACCAAAGGTGAGATAGATTATATTATTGCGTCTGATACAGATTCAATTTATGTTTCATTAGATAAACTTGTAGAAAAAACTTGTAAAGATAAAACAGATGACCAGATTGCTGACTTTATAGGTAGAGTATGTGATAGTAGATTAGAACCATATATTGAAAAACAATTTACTGAACTTGCTGATTATACTAACGCATTTAAAAACGCAATGGTAATGAAGAGAGAAGTTATTGCTAATAAAGGTATATGGGTTGCGAAAAAAAGATATATGTTAAATGTTATTGATGAAGAAGGTATTAGATTAGCAGAACCTAAATTAAAACTTATGGGTATTGAAGCAGTTAAATCATCTACACCACAAGTATGTCGTGGTAAGATTAAAGAAGCAATTAAAATTATAATGAGTAAACAAGAAAGTGATTTACATAAGTTTATTGCTGATTTTAAAAAAGAATTTATGAGTTTAGATCCAGAAGCAATATCTTTTCCAAGGTCTTGTAATAATATGAGAAAATATGGAAGCTCTAAAGATGTGTTTATAAAAGGATCTCCAATTCACGTTAAAGGTGCGTTGATTTATAATCATCAAATAAAAGAATTTAAATTACAACATAAGTATCCTTATATTCAAGAAGGAGACAAGATTAAGTTTATTAAATTGTTAGAGGCAAATCCATTTAAGTTTGATGTTATTAGTTATATTACAACTTTACCAAAAGAGTTTAACTTAAATGAATATGTTGATTATGAATTACAATTTGAAAAAACATTCCTTGATCCTATGAGATTTATATTAAACTCAATAGGTTGGGAACACGAAAAGAAAGCAAGTCTGGAGGCATTTTTCGGATGAGTTTAGAGAACTATTTTGCTGATAATTTTTATGATATGAAACCATATCTTTCTATTGATAAAGACCAATGGAAATTTATATTAAGCTCATATGAAAAAGAAGATATAATAGATGAACTAGCAAAATGTTTATGGACGTATCCTTGTCCTATACCTAAAATATCAGATGAACAAACACGTGATAGTTTTAATAAATTAAAAGGTGTTAGATATAATGATGTATTAATAGACGGCAAATGGTTTCCTAGAAACGATAGAAAATCTAATTACAAATTAGATGAAAGATATTTTAAAAGAGATAATACAGGTAACAATGCCTCTAATAAATTTCATATAGAGAATAGATGGAAAGTAGATTGGACTAGAACACCTAGCGGATATAATACTTGGCAAACCGTTGATGGTATTAAAACAATAGTAAGAGCATTTTTTACTTTAGATAAAGTATTATTAGAAGTGAACGAACAAACTATTAGAATGGCGACTACATTAAGAAAATATATTGCTTCACAATTTAAACCTAGTATTGCAAAAGCATTTTACGATTATTATAAAAGTAAAAATGTATTAGACTTTTCTGCTGGTTGGGGAGATAGACTCGCTGGTTTTTATGCTTGTGATAATACACAACATTATGTAGGTATTGATCCTAATACAAAAAATCATATAGGTTATAAAAAACAAATAGAGTTTTATAAAAATTGTAAAACATTTTTAGAAGATGATAAAAAAGTTGATATGATATGCAGTCCTGCTGAAGATGTTGATTATTCACAATACGAAGATTACTTTGATACAATATTTACATCACCACCATATTTTAATACAGAAAAATATTGTGATGAACCTACACAAAGTTATATAAGATATAAAGAGATAGATAGTTGGAATAGAAACTTCTTACATAAAACAATATGGCGTATAATACCAACTTTAAAACCAGGTGGAATACTTGCTATAAATATTGCTGATGTTTTCTCAGCAAAACATAAAGGTTATGTTGATATAACAAATGCAATGAACGATTATATAGTATCTTGTGGTTTAAAATATGTAGGTTGTATAGGTATGGAGATGACAAAAAGATTTAACTCTGGTGGTGCTGGTCAAGCAAAGAGTGATTATTATTCAGAAGATTTAAAAGAAACAACAGAAGAGAAAAAAGATTATGCTTTCGGTGAGCCAATATGGATATGGACTAAATGATAGACCAGTTATTATTTCTAGCTATTATAGTATTTGCTGTAAGAGTAGGAGAGATATTTGCTATGACTAAAATATCATTTTGGAAGTTTTGTTTAATGTTATTATTAATTAAATTTGTGGCGGTAAGTTATGTCAATTAAATTACCAAATAAAAAATACAATATAATATATGCTGATCCTCCTTGGCATTTTCAAAATTGGAACAATGATAAGGCACAAACAAATCCTATTCATCATTATCCAACTATGACTATGAAAGAAATAGAAGATATGCCAGTTGGTGATATAGCAGATAAAGATTGTATACTTTTTATGTGGTGTACTGATCCATTATTACATAAACAAATACCTATAGTAGAGAAGTGGGGATTTAAATATAAGACCGTAGCTTTTTATTGGGTGAAGACTAACAAGAATAGAGTTAACAATTATTTTTTTAAAGGACCTGGTTTATGGACAAGAGCAAATCCAGAGATATGTATTCTAGCAACTAAAGGTAAACCAAAAAGAATATCAGGTAATGTAGATAGATTAGTTGTTAGTGAACGTAGAGAACATAGTAGAAAACCAGATATAATAAGAAAGCATATTACCGATTTAGTAGGAGACTTACCTAGAATAGAATTATTTGCTCGCCAATCTTTTGAAGGTTGGGACCATTGGGGAAATGAAGTATGACATTATTACTTGCCTTGACTTTATCGGCGTTGTGTGTTATAGTACCAATGTTATTATTAATATTATGGAACAATGAAGACCCTAGACCTTAAACAATACGCTAACGAAAATAGATTACCTATAATGGATACAATCCAGTTTGATAGGTGGACAGAAGAGTTAGGTAAAGAAAAATTTAGAGAACTATTAGCAGAATATATTGCTGAACATAGACCTGTATTTCCTTTGAAACAAATATCTTATGATGATATGCGTAATAATATGCTTGAGTTATCAAGATTTGATACATCAAAGATATGTACACCTAAAGAACAAATAGAAAAAGAAGTATTTGAAAAGTATGACGATTACAAATATAATTTTAAAGAATATGGTTTAGGTATTATAGATGGACCTAGTACGTTTAATACATCTTCTAATTACTTTATGCAAGAGTTAAGATTAAAATGTTCTAGTTATGGTTTTAAAGCGCCTATAGATGTATGGACAAATGGAACAGCGAAAGATATATGGAGATGTTTAGGTCCTATATGGCGAGGTATTAATAGTGAAAGACATTTAAAAGAGGCAACGTATATGAGTGCCTTTAGATTAGGTACATATATTGCAACACAATTTAAACCAGTTGTTGCTAAAACAATATATGATATAACTAACGCAAAAACAGTATTAGATACCAGTTGTGGTTGGGGAGATAGACTTGCTGGTTTCTTTGCTAGTAATGCAAAAGAATATCACGGTTGTGATCCTAATCCAAATACTTATTTAAGATATCAGAAACAATGTCAAGAATATAATAAATTGTTTCCAGGTAAGAAAGTTGTAATACATAGATGTGGTGCAGAAAATTTAGACTATGATAAGTTACCACCTATTGATGTTGCATTTACAAGTCCACCATATTTTTCTACTGAACAATATAATAAAGGTGGTATACACGAACAGGATCAATCGTGGCATAAGTTTAACGAATATGAAAAATGGCGTGATGAGTTTTATCTTCCAGTTGCAAGAGAATCATTAAAGGTGTCCAAGTTTATGTTTGTTAATATAATGGATCCAAAAATTAAGAATCAAAGATACCGTTCAAGTGATGAATTGGTTGACGCTTTTAAAGATAAGTTTATGGGACAAATTGGTATGAGAATTATGCAAAGACCTCAAGGTAATGCAAAATTTAAAACAAAGGAAGAGTTGAATCAGTTTATGGCGATGAAATATATTGAAAATATATGGTGCTTTGGACCTAAAGAAGATTTATTTAAGACTTCTAGGGTTGCGACATTAGACGCATTCTTATAAATAGATGAGAATAACAATATACAAAAGATACAATGATTATATATCCCTTGATTTTCAGCCACACAGGCTTGACGAAGTTAGAGAACTGTGTTATAGTGAAGGTATTAAATGGTATACAATCAGTTATAGTGAAGGAGAACAAATAGAATATGAAAGACTTTCTAAAAGAAATAATTAAAGAAACAGGAAATGAATACGCTGCTTTAGCAAGTGATGGTATAGCTGCTGGTGACGTAACCAATTTCATTGACACAGGTTCTTATTCTTTTAATGCTCTATTATCAGGATCAATATATGGTGGTCTACCAGGAAACAGAATTACAGCAATCGCAGGAGAAGCTGCTACAGGTAAAACATTTTTTGCTTTAGGAATTTTAAAAAATTATTTAGACGCTGATAAAGACGCAGGTGTAGTATTATTTGAATCAGAAAACGCTGTTTCAAAAACTATGATAGAAGATAGAGGTGTTGATAGTAAAAGAGTTGTAGTAGTACCAGTATCAACCGTACAGGAATTTAGAACACAATCAATTAGAATATTAGACAAATATTTAGAACAAAAAGAAGAAGATAGAAAACCTTTAATGTTCGTATTAGATAGTTTAGGAATGCTATCTACTACAAAAGAAATGACGGACACAGCAGAAGGTAAAGAAACGAGAGATATGACAAGGTCACAAATTGTCAAGTCAACGTTTAGAGTTTTAACACTTAAATTAGGCCAAGCAAACGTGCCTATGATAATGACCAACCATACTTATGATGTGATTGGTTCAATGTTTCCACAAAAAGAAATGGGCGGTGGTTCAGGATTGAAATATGCTGCCTCTACAATCATCTATTTAAGTAAACGAAAAGAAAAAGTCGGTACAGAAGTAGTTGGTAATATAATCCATTGTAAAAATTATAAGTCAAGAATAACAAAAGAAAACGCTATGATAGACGTTAAACTAACATACAGTAAAGGACTAGATAAACATTATGGTCTTTTACAATTAGGAGAAGAGGCAGGTATCTTTAAGAAAGTATCTACAAGATATGAAATGCCAGACGGTTCTAAAGTATTTGGTAAGGCTATCAATGACGAACCAGAAAAATATTTTACAAAGGAAGTATTAACTAAAATAGATGAATACACAAAACAAAAATTCACCTACGGAACAGACGAGTAAAAGATACACCTTTGCTCAAAGAGAAGGTGAAGATTTTTCTTGTATAAAACTTACAGAAGGTAAGTTTAAAGGAGTGATTTATCACTATGGTAAAGTTGGGTTTGCAAAAGACGAAAATGCTGACGGTACTTTACCTATGAAGTTTGATTTTACAGTAAAGATGAATCCTACAGACGAAGTATTAGACATTGACAATAAGGAGTTTGTAGATTATATTGGAGATATATTAATTGAGATAATGGAAAAACAAATAGAAGATGGAACAGCAGTTATTTCATAATTCAGATAGATTAGAAACAACTATATTAAGTAATCTCTTTTATCAAGAAGATTATGCTAGAAAAGTATTGCCTTTTTTAAAGGAAGACTATTTTGGTTTGAGAACTGAAAAGATTTTATTTACAGAAGTATATAAATTTGTAGAGAAATATAATAATCTTCCAACAAAAGAAGCAATCTTAATTGAACTATCACAACGAAAAGATATTAACGAGGAAGAACATACTCAATTAAAAGATATTATTAATTCTATAACAAAGTTAGATTCTGATCCTCAATGGTTATTAGATACGACAGAAAGATTTTGTAAAGATAAAGCAGTACACAATGCTGTATTAGATGGTATTAGAATATTAGATAAGAAAGATAAAAAGAGAACACCAGAAGCTATACCTAGTATATTAGCAGACGCATTAGCAGTTTCATTTGACCAACATATAGGTCACGATTATATAGAAGACGCTGATGATAGATTTAAATGGTATCACACTAAAGAAACAAAATACCAATTTGATTTAGATTATATGAATAGAATAACTAAAGGTGGTATACCTAGTAAGACTTTGAATATAGCACTTGCAGGTACTGGTGTTGGTAAGTCTTTGTTTATGTGTCATTGTGCAGCTTCATTTATGAATCAAGGTTTAAATGTAATGTATATAACTTTAGAAATGGCAGAAGAAAGAATCGCAGAAAGAATAGACGCTAACTTATTAGACGTAACCCTAGACGACCTCCACACAATGCCGAAGGATATGTATGAAAATAAGATAGAAAGATTAAGACAAAAGACAGCAGGTAAAATAGTTATTAAAGAATATCCAACAGCGTCTGCTCATAGTGGACACTTTAGAGCATTGTTTAATGAACTTGCATTAAAGAAAAGTTTTAAACCAGATGTAGTGTTCATAGATTATTTAAATATATGTGCGTCAAGTAGATTTAAAGGTGGTAATATAGGTTCTTATTTCTATATCAAAGCAATTGCTGAAGAGTTAAGAGGTCTTGCTGTTGAGTTTAATGTACCAATCTTTAGTGCAACACAAACAACAAGAACTGGATTTACTTCTACTGATATTGGTTTAGAAGATACTGCTGAATCATTTGGATTACCAGCGACTGCTGATTTTATGTTCGCAATTATATCCAATCCAGAACTAGAAGGATTAGGACAATTAAAAATTAAACAATTAAAAAATAGATATAACGACCCAGCAATTAATCGTTCATTTATTATAGGTGTTGATAGACCTAAAATGAGATTATATGATGTAGGACAAGAAGCTCAAGGAATTGTAAATGCTAATCAAAAAGAAATAAAAGAGTCTGAAAAAACTGATCCTTATGATAAGTTTTCAGATTTTAAAATATAATGAAAAAGAAAACTATTTTTACGGGCATAGACATATATGAGAAATATAATTTTTTAAATGATACAGAAATAGATAAAATAGTTAATAGTATTAATCCAAACGATTTAGGACACTATGATTATTTTACAGGCCATCATAAAACAACATATGTAAATATGGGAGGCAACGCTTATGTTTTAGACTATCATAAAGATATAGAAGATAAAATTATGAACGAAGTTTATATACCTAATCAAAGAATGCAAGACTCTTGGATTAATATACAAGGTGAAGGTAGTACATTAAAATATCACAGCCATCCTGGTTCAGTTATCTCTGGCATTGTAGTCTTAAAAGCAGATGAACATAGTAGCAAGTTAGTTTTTAAAAATCCTTCAACAGAAGAAACTAAAGAAATGACACTTACAACAGGATTGTTGTTAATGTGGCCGAGTTATTTAATGCACGGTTCAGGAGATAGTGTTAATAAAAGTAAAGACAGAGCAGTTTTAAGTTTTAATACTTGGGAAAAATAATGAGTATATGGAAAAAATTAGGCGTAGGGTTTGTTCTTTTTCAATTAGCAAAAGGACTACTTTGGATTCTATTAATTTATTTAGGTTTAGATTTATTTGGAATATTTAAATGAAAAAAGTTAACTCTATATTAATTGTAGGTGCTGGCACAGCAGGATTGGTTACTGCTTTAATCTTAAAAACAAAATATACACAACTTAATATTGATATTTTAAAATCAGATAAGATAGGAATTATAGGTGTAGGCGAAGGTTCTACTGAACATTGGTCAGATTTTTTAGGTTTTATAGGTGTAGATAAAAAAGAGATAGTTAAAAAATGTGGTGCAACATTTAAAGTAGGTGTTAATTTTAAAGATTGGGGAACATCAAATTACTTACACCAGATTAATGAGAATATGAATCCAAAGTATGCAGGCGACTTTATAATGTATAATAAGTTAATTGCTGAAGGAAAGAGTTTGATTGATAATGAGTTTTTAAATAATATGTATCCTAAAGTACAACTTAATGATATACTAATAAAACAATTTCATTTTGATACTCATAAACTAAATGATTTTTTACAAGACCTATGTAAGAAGAGAGGTATTGATATTATTAATGATGAAATAACAGATGTGAAAATAGATGAAAATGGAATTACATCTTTAAATGACAAATACAAAGCAGATTTTTATATTGATAGTACAGGATTTAAAAGATTATTAATTAATAAACTAGGTGGTGAATGGGAATCTTATAGTAAGTATTTAAAAATGAATTCAGCAATTGTATTTCCAACTGGTGATGAAGATAATTATAATATGTGGACACTAGCAAAAGCAATGAAGTATGGTTGGAGATTTAAAATACCTGTACAAGGAAGACACGGTAATGGATATATCTTTGATAGTAATTACATAACACCAGAACAAGCAAAAGAAGAAGTTGAAAAAGAATTAGGATATGAAATAGATGTTAAGAAACATATTAAGTTTGATCCAGGTGCTTTAAAAGATACTTGGATTAAAAATTGTGTTGCAGTTGGTTTAAGTGCTAACTTTATAGAACCTTTAGAGGCATCCTCAATTGGTTCTTCTATTCAATCAGCATATGTTTTAAGTCAAAATATATTATCTTATGACGATAGTACTATCAAGTGGTACAATAAAAATATTACAAGTATTAATAATAACATTAGAGATTTTGTAGCACTACATTATATTACTGATAGAAACGATACTAAATTTTGGCAAGACATAAAAGATATGCCTATACCTGATACTTTACAAGAGAAACTAGACTTATGGAAAACTAGATTACCTTGTCAAGATGATTTCGCTGGGGATAGTGGATACGTTTTGTTTAAAGCATTTAATTGGATTGTTATATTGTATGGGTTAAATAAAATTGACAACGATATAGCAAAAGAAAGATACTCACAATTAGATAAAGAGTTTAAATCAAAATTAGATTATTTTGAAGCTGATAAAAAGGCTGTAATGGATAAGATGAATTTGATAAAACATAAAGAGGCAATAAACTATATAAACAATGGCTGAAAAGAAACAAAAGGTACGATTTAGAAAAGGCGATAAGAGACCTGCTAAACATAAGTTTACACTTTCTTATGAAACTAAACCAGTTAAAAAGGGTAGAAAAATAGTCTGGCAAGTCATAGAAAAACCTACTGGTTCTATCATAAAAGAATGCTTTTTTGAAGAAGACGCTGATAAGTTAGCGAAATTTCAGAATAAACATAAGGTATGGCAAGAAAACGGTGGCGTTGTTAAACATTTATGTATAAACTAAACTATTAAATCATATAAATATTAGTATGATTTGTTAATGGGTGCGTGATGATAGATTATACTAATGGAATAAATGAGGGACAATGTTTAGTTTTAAAAGTTTTTTCACACAGGACAAAAACACTCACATAGAACATTTAGAAGATGAGATAATTAATAAAGGTTCTAAAGGTGGGCAAAATGCTATAAGTTTTTTAAAGTCAGTAAGAGATATGCTGGCTGGTAATACTAGTGGCAAATTTAATACAACTGTTAAATGGGATGGTGCTCCAGCAATAATATGCGGAGTTAATCCTGAAAACGGTCGTTTCTTTGTTGGTACAAAATCTGTATTCAACGTTAATCCAAAAATCAATTACACAACTGGAGACATAAGACAGAACCATACAGGTGCTGTTGCTAGTAAACTAGCAGTATGTTTAGCACATTTAAAAACATTAAACATTAAAGGTATACTACAAGGTGATTTGTTATATACAGATGATAGAAAAGTTGCGTCTATTGATGGACAAAAGATGATAACTTTTACACCTAATACAATTACATATGCAGTACCAATTGATAGTGATATAGGAAGAAAAATTGCTCGTTCTAAAATGGGTATAGTTTTCCACACATTGTATAGTGGTAAGACTATGAAAAGTTTAAGTGCAAATTTTGGTAATGTTAGCGGTTCAGGTAATGCAAGAGTATGGGTTGCAAGTGCAGCTTATAAAGACCATTCTGGAAGTGCTATGTTTACGAAGTCAGAAACAAAACAATTTGATGGTCTAATAAGAATGGCAGAAGGTTCTTTATATAAAGGTTCAAGTATACTGGATGAAATGACTAGTAATGCTAGTGATCCATTGTCAGTAGGCTTTAGATTAAAAAGTTTCTTTAACTATTATATAAAGAATACAAAAGGTGGTATGGGTAAGGTTGCTTCTTTACAGAAATTGTTTAGAGATTATTATGAGAATACTTTACAAGCAGAAATAGACTCTAGAAAAACTGATAAAGGTAAAGTAAAATATAAACAAGCATTAGCAGATGGTTTAAGATTTATTAATAGAAATAAAACATCTTTATATTTTGCAATAGCAAGTTATATAACTTTACAAAATGCAAAGAATGCTTTAGTGCAAAAGATGAGTCAGATACAACAGATAGGACATTATATAAGAACACCTAAAGGATATAGAATAACATCACCAGAAGGTTTTGTTGCTGTTGATAGAGTAGGTGGTGCAGTTAAACTAGTAGATAGATTAGAATTTAGTAGAGCAAACTTTACAATGCCGAAAGGATGGAGTTAATGGCAATACAAACATTTAAAGAAGTATCAACGTCAAGAGCTTTTGATATGGAGAAAGCAATTGTAGATGGTATGAATGGAGATAAACATACTGTAAAATCTATTGACAAAAAGGCTGTAGATAATATAATTAAGTTTATGAAAAAAGCAAAAGTATCTGGTAAGGCAAGAATGCCAGCAGGTTCTTATCCTACAAACAGTAGAAAGTGGGACAAGTATTTTCCAGGTGGTAAAGTTCCAGGTGGAACTAAAACACCTAAAACAGATATGATAATAGGTAGACATAAAGTATCTTTAAAAACAGGACCAGCACAATTAACAAGTGGTGGTAAGTATGAGGCAATGGCATTATATTATAATGCAGTAGAGAGGTCAGGTAAAAGACCAACAGGAATAGTTAGAGAGATACAAGAAGGTTTGAAAAATTTAGCACCGTCTACTACAGCACAGGTCAAAGGTAATTTAGGAAGTCTTATTAAGAGTAAGAAAGATGAAATAGTAAATAAAGCAAATGCATTAAATCATAAATTAAAAAAACAAATTAAAGAACAATTTGCTAGTGGTGGACAGATACCTTATTACTTTGTAGAAGAAGCTATATCTGGTGACATTAAGTTTAATAGAAATGATGGAACAGCAGATTATATTTTGGTTACAGATTTTAATGGTGTTAATAATAGAATACATAAGACAAGTAATAAAACATATGTAAATTATTTAGCAAAACAAGTTAGACCAGAAGTTAGATTTAAGTCTTCTTCTCAAAAAGTTTCTGGAACTAAAACAGGTTACTATAGATATTGGGGTGTGATTGGATTAGTATCTGAACAAATTGCTGATACTGAATTTAATATGTTGCAAGAAGAGTTAAAACAAGAAGGCTTATTAACAGAAGGTTGGTTTGATACTATTAAAGCAAAAGGAAGAGAAGTATTAGATAGAATAAATCAAACCTTAACAAATATTAAAAACAAAATTATGAACTTTGTAAAAGGTGTCATAAGTTTTATAAAAGATAGTTGGGAAAATGTGTTAGAGTTTATGGATATAGAACCAGAAGTTTCACATAACAACTATGTAGGATGGTAAGATGAAGTTTAAAGAATTTTTATTACAGGAAGGTATATACGATCCAGGTATATTTAAAGCCTTCTTTATGGCAGGAGGACCTGGTAGTGGTAAATCATTTATAGCTGCTAATACTTTTACTGGAACTGGATTAAAGTTTGTCAATTCTGATACAGCATTTGAAAGAGGATTGAAAAAGGCAGGTCTTTCAGATAAAATGCCTGACCAAGAAAAGTATTTTAGAGATATTATAAGAAACAAAGCAAAAGGTTTAATGAATAAACAATTAGACGCTTATGTTTCAGGAAGATTAGGTTTAGTTATAGACGCAACTGGAAGAGATTATGATAGAATTAATAGTGAGTATCAAATGCTACACGCATTAGGCTATGATTGCTATATGATATTTGTTAATACAACTTTACCTGTTGCGTTAGAAAGAAATAAAATAAGAAGTAGAACTATACCAGAATATATTGTACAAACATCTTGGGAGAAAGTACAAGCTAATATAGGTAAGTTTCAAAGATTATTTGGTATGAGTAATATGATGATTGTTGATAACAACAAGTCAGACCAAGAATTGGTTACAAGAACTTTACAAAATTGTGATAGAATAGTTAGACGATATATGAGAGCACCAGTTAAAAGTTATGTTGCAAAAAACTGGATGGAAAAGGAAAAGATGTACAAGAATAAATTAAATGAGGCTGTTATAGACGCACCTAGGACTACATATGCTCCTGGTGTATTTGACGACCACGCAACTAGTAATCCAAAAATAAAATCTAGTGTTAGAGAAATGATTGATAATCAACTTAAAGAATTTAGTAAAGAATATCCTGTTTTAAAAGTTAGTTTAGTTGGTTCTATACTTACAAAGAGATATAGAAATGACGCTGATTTAGATTTCAATGTATTGTTTGATGTGCCAGTAGAGAAACAAGAAGAAGAGAGATTAAGATTATCTCAAAAGTATCTATCTGCTAAAAGTCCAGAGAAAGTTAATGGAACATTAATACCTGGTACACAACATCCTATTAACTATTATTTTATTACTGATCCTAAAACTCATCAAGACCAAGAAGATAAAGCGGATGCTGTGTTTGATTATAGAGGTAATATGTTTACTAAAAGACCAGCAGATTTTACGTTTGATATGAAAGACTATCTATCAGCGTATCAAAGAAAAGTACAAGAGATAGACATAGTTAAAGGAGAATTAAAAAGAGATATTATAGACTATGATGAACTAAAAGGTTTGTCTACAGACGAAGTTTTAAATTTACAAGATAAGATTAATGAAAAGTTAGAAGAGATTGAACAGTCTTTAAAAGATATTGTTGATATTGGAGATGATGTATTAACTGCTAGAAGAGCTGCGTTTGATTCTGATATGACGCCTGAACAAATTAAAAAGTTTAGTATTAAAAATAGATTACCTAAAGCAGTTATCTATAAGTTATTAGAAAAATATCATTACTTAAAATTTTATAAGAAGTGTAAAGATATATTAGATGATAACAAGGTTACGGATGCTGAAATAGATAGTTTAAAAACTGAAGCTGTTGCTGATAAGTCTATTGCAATTACATTTGGAAGATTTAATCCACCTACAATAGGTCACGAAAAACTTATTAATAGAGTTGTAAGAGCAGATAGAAATTATAAAATATATTTAAGCAGGTCAGAAGATAGTAAAAAGAATCCATTATCAGTTAGAGATAAGTTAAAGTATATGAAACAAATGTTTCCTCAATATGCTAGAAACATTGAAATCAATACAACAAATATGATATTAGATATTGCAACTATGCTATATAAGAAAGGTTATAATGTTCTTAAATTTGTAGTAGGTAGCGATAGAGTAAGAGAGTTTGATACTATACTTAAAAAATATAATGACCAAAGAAATAGACACGGTTATTATAACTTTAAAACAATAGATGTTATATCTGCTGGTGAAAGAGATCCAGACGCTGAAGGTGCTTCAGGTATGAGTGCAAGTAAGATGAGGGACGCAGCTTCTAAAGATGATATAGCTTCATTTAAGAGAGGCCTACCATCTGGTTTTAGAGATGTTGATGGACTATTTAAAGCAGTAAGAAAAGGTATGGGTTTAAAAGAAGAGTATAAAGAAGACACTTCAAAACCTATTATGACACTACAACAATTTGAACAAAAACAAGTTAGAGATTTATATGTTAGAGAAATGATATTTAACATAGGCGACAAAGTTAAGTATCTTAAAGAAGACAAAGAAGGTAAAGTAGTACGAAGAGGTACGAACTATGTTGTAATAGAAGAGAATAATAATTTACACAAATGTTGGATATGGGATTGTATTCCAATTGCAGCTGATAAAGAACCAGTAATAAGAGAATACAACCTAGACATTGATTATGGTTTCAAAGCAGTATCAAAGAAAGAAGAATCTTATGAAATAGGTGCTGATTATGCTAATCATTGTAAACAAATAACACCAGGAGAGAAAGAAGACGCACCTCCTGTTGACTCAAAAGACCGTGGAAAACCTACTGATCCATACATATCTCACCCTGGTAAAGCAACGGATGCTAAAGTAGGAGAAGATAAGTTAAGTAAGAAAGAAGTAAAAGAATGGGCCGCTTCAGAGTCGGTAATAGATAAATATAAGCAGCGATACGCAGAAGAATGGAAATCTAAACTAAACGAAGTAGTCGCTAAGATGATTGAGAAATTATAGAGAGAGAAATGGCAACTAATTACAAAGAATACGTACATAATTTGTGGGTAGCGGAAAGCTCATCAATGGTTATGAAAGGTGTAGACGACTACATTAAAATTGGTAGAGAAAAAATTAAGAACCATCCACAATTTGCTAACCTATACAAAGACCAAAAAAGAGATTACTCAACTTCCATTGGTCCTAAATACATTAAAATCTGGGATATGGAACGAGGACAAAAAAGAAGTATCCACGCTTTTATAGACAAGGTTTCAGGAGATGTTTTAAAGGCTGCTGGAGTTAATGCACCTGCAAAAGGTCCAAGAGGAAACGTATTAGATAGAAATTATATGGATAGTTTAAGACGTATGTTTGATACACACGGCGGACATCTATACAAAAGAAGATACTAAAATGGGATCCTTAAAAGAAGAACTAGAAAAGTGGAAGAAAAGTAGGTATCAAAAACCTATGAGTGTGGCTCTTGCGGAAGTAAGAGAAGGTCACGATTGTGATAAAGAACACCCAAAAAGATCCCACAAAGACTGGATGAATACTGAACCAGTTAAAACAGTTAAAGAAGATATGTTTGATGAAGGTAGAATGAAAGATATCTACACGATGGATCAAGAAGGTAAATCTCCAGAAGAGATTGCTAAGAAATTAAAAATAAATGTCAAGACTGTAAAAGGAATACTTGGCGAAGAAACATTACACGAATTTTCAGACGCTCAAATAAATCAACTTAAAAAAGAGTACGAACCATTAAGAGGTAAAACTATAAGTGGTCCTAACGCTACCAAGTTGATGAGTATATTTGATAAGTTTGATAAGAATAAACAGCTTTTAATTAAGATATTAAAAGCAAATATTCCATTTGTGTCAATGTTAGCGCAAGCAAGACTTATTTCCAAACACGGAGCGAATGCTGCCCAGTTGGCACAAATGAGAAAAGAAGAATTAGAAGAAAATGCTGCTGTTGAATTACAAAAGAAAGTAGCAAAAGGTGGTATGGATAAACAGATGTTTCAAAAGTCTGTTGACCTATTAAAATCTAAAAAATATGATGAGTTGAAAAAGCATTTAAAAGCTAGTGATACTGCTCCAAGAGAATATGTAATGGATTTAATTGCTAAAAAAGAACCTGCTACATTTAAAAAGATGTATGGTAATCAAACAGGTTACTATTCATTAATGAATCAAAATGAAGAATTAGAAGAAGCAAAAATGCCTTTCAGATTATCTTATGATGACAAGTATGGAAAACACGCAGGCTTTGAAGACGCAAAAACATTACAAGATTTACAAAACAAAGCACAGAAATTAAGAGCTAAAGGATTCAAGATTAATAAAATGGGTAGAAATACATCTCCCGTTGAACAAAAGTTACCAGAACCAGAAGGTAAAAGAGAAGTAGAAGAAGATACAGATTATTTAAAGAGTAGATTAAATCCTACACAAATTAATAACATTAAGAAAACTTGGTCAATGAAGACAGCAAAAGATATTACTCCTGCTGTAAGAGCTATGATTAAGAGAATGGATATACCTACTCAATTAGCTATCAAACAAGCAAACATACCTCATCTATCAAAATTAGTTGAAGGTACAGATGAAGCTTTAATAGAAGCTTGTTGGAAAGGTTATACGCAAGTTGGTATGAAAGAAAAAGATGGTAAAGAAGTACCTAATTGTGTGCCAAATAAAGACGGTAAGATTCCTCCACAAAAGAAACAAGAGGATAAAGCACACGCAATTGGTATGGCAAAGGCTAAAGAAATTATGAAAGATGAGCCACCATTAGAAAAGAAAACTATTAAGAAAGCACACGATATTGCTAAGGCTATTAAGAAAGATGAGAGTATAAATAGTCGTACAGGTCCCCAAAAGACTTTTGAGCGAATCTGGATGCAACATAAGAGGGGAGATAAAAGAAAGTAAAATGAGTAATTATTTAAAACATAAACCAGGTAGTCTTGAAGATACAATTAATAAAAATCTTCCAGAAGATGGTTACCAAGATAAATTTAAAAAAGAACTAGATAAAGCTGGTAAAGGCATTGGTGCAATGACACCAAAAGAAAAGTCAGCTTTCTTTAACAAAGTAGACAATATCAAAAAAACTAAAGACGAAGACGCTAAGAAAGTACAAAAGCAAAACGTAGATAGTAAAAAATTAAAAGAAGATAATGATACTGCTTTCGCTATATCAGGAGTAGAATCAGAAAGACCAGTAGAGAATCCAGATTTAAGATCCGAACTACAAGAAAGAGGCGGAGCTAATACATCTACAAGACAAGGTAGTTTTGCTAAAAGTAGAAAACCAAAATATAGATTTGGATATAGAGTTGCAGAAAAAGATCCATCTGTTAAAGAGAAAAAAGAAAATTTAGAAAATACTATTAAAGGTATGTGGGGAGAGGCTGCTAAAGATACAGAAGAGAGAGGCGACTCAAAACTATTACCTACTAAAAACAAAGTAGAAACTAAAAAAGAAGACGCTATTCCAGCAATTAAAAAAGATAATAAACCAGGTGTTAAAATTGCAAAGATAAGAGCATTAAGAGATAAAGAAACAGGACAAGATGGCGCACCAGGAGAACCTAAAAAAGATCCTGAAGCTATGGAGAAACAAATTTTAACTCTTCAAGGACAAGTTAATCAATTAAAAGTTAAATTAGAAAATGAAAAGAACAAAGCAGTTAAACCTACACCTGATAAAGAAACAGGTGAAGTTCCTTTAACAGTTGGTCTTGCTCATAAACTTTTAAGAGATAAAGCTGAAAAGAAAGAAGAAGAAGAAAAGAAAGACGTTAAAAAAGAAGACGTTGACAAACCAGGTTTCAAAGACTACGTGATGAAATACCTTAAACAAGAAAAAGAAAAATCTGAAAAAGGTAAAGGTAAAACTATGACAGGTGAACCTGCTACAAAAGTAGATACAAAGCCAGAGATTAAATATACCGCTTAGGAGGCAAGTTTCATTATGCCTCTTCCATTTATATATTGCGATATGGACGGAGTTTTAGCAGACTTTAAACGAGGTGCTGAAAAAGCAACAGGTGTGCCTATTAATAAATGGATGAGTTTAACTAAAGCAGATAAATGGAATCCAATTAAAAACGATAAAAGATTTTGGGAAGACCTTCCTTGGATGCGTGATGGAAAACAACTTTGGAATTTCATTAGCAAATATAAACCAGCATTACTTTCAGCTTATACAGATAGAGATCCTAATTGTAAACCAGGTAAGATGAAATGGGCAGCTAAAAATTTAGGTTTAGGTACTAATAGAGTTAATCTAGTTATGAGAAGTCAGAAACAAAACTATGCTCAGACAGGTTATAGAAGTCCTGCAGTATTAATTGACGATTATCCAGCAAACGTACAACAGTTTAGAGCAAGAGGTGGTATAGGAATAGTACATACCACAGCGTCTAAAACTATAGCCGAGTTAAAAAAACTAGGTTATTAAACACCTCCTACATATAAATATACACATATATTAAGAATTGAGTACTTTAAACAAAGATAACATTTAGAGGAGAGAATACTATGTCATCACATTCAAGTGCAGACTCGGCTGCTGGCGCACCTTTATGGGCGTGTGCGGCTGCTAAATTAGCGTTCACGTCAGCAAATAGAACAAACTTATTTGAAGACGCAACTGCTGATAACTTTATCACAGGAATAACTTTAGGTTTATTCAACTATGCAGATGGAGAAGTACCAGCTGGTGCTGCTCACGCAGGTTGGAACTTAAAGACAACTGGTTCTGGTGGTAGAAGTGGTAGAGTCCAATACGAAACTATAGTAGCATTAACAAACGCTGCTTAATAAACAATAATATAGGGGCGACCTATATAGGTTGCCCTTATAAATAACTATATAAACAAAGTGATTGCGTCAACTGGCGCAAGTAGCATTCCCGAAAGGGTTAATAGGAGATAAAAATGGCAGACAAAAAAGTCACCCAGCTTACCGATTTAGGTAACGCATTAGCAAGTGTGGATTTATTCCACGTAATTGATGATCCATCAGGAACACCAATCAACAAAAAAGTATCAGCGGAAAATGTATTTCATAACGTTCCATCTTGGATCGGTATGGCACAGGTTAGTCAATCACTAGTAAGTGATGGCTCATCAGCATTAACGGTTGATGTAGAATCAGCGGTAACAGAAATTAATGGAACTGCTGGTATAGCAACTTGTAGTTTAGCAGATGGTTCAAACGGACAAGTTAAAGTTATCATTAATACAGCAACATCAGGAACATATACACAAACTATAACACCTACAAATTTAAGAGGTTATACAAGTGTATTATTAAACGCACCTGGAGAAACTGTAACCTTAATGTTTAAGAATTCAAACTGGAACATTATTGCTGGTAACGGATACGCAACAGCGTAATTATATTATAGGAGTATTAAAGAATGGCAACAATAGATTTGAATACCCTAACGAATCAAAAGTTAGAATTACAAAGTGATTTTAATAAGTTAGGCGCTAATATTAAACAAGTTGAAGTGGATTTAGCACAGATGAAAGCAAACTTAAATGCTTTAAATGGTGCTATGCAACAAGTAAACAAGTTAATAGAAATGGCTGGCGGAAATCCAGTAGAAAAAAATGATAAAAAAGTTTAAAAGTTTTGCAGAAGATAAACAATTAGACGATTTTGAAGAAGAATTAATTAACGCTGATTGTCCTAAAACGGACACAGTAGAAATAAAAAAAGAGGAGAAAATGAAGACGTTAAAACAACACATAAAGGAACAATCCAAATATGGAAAAGGTAACGTTGGTACACCAGAAGTTAACGCTGTAGAAGACGGCAACATTGGTGTTCATAATATCCACGATAAAGATGTACTAGAAAGAGTTAATGCTTTTGTTGGTTCAATTGCAGACCTAGAGTACATTAAACCTCAACAAGCTGTTGATAGTTTAAGAGAAAAACTAAACAGAATAGGTTTAACAGTATCACCAGTAAATATGGAAGGTACTAGTGGAAAAGTAAGTGCAAAAGTAAGTCAATTCGGTGGTAGATTTGGAAAAGATACTGATGGTAGCGATTTAAATGATGATGGAATATCACATAAAAAAGAAGGCGGCTTAAATTTAGAAGTATCTTACGAAACGTTAAAGAACGGAAGTTCCAAAGTCTACGCTAAATTAGTGTAGTACAATGGAAGAAATAACCAAAGATAATTGGTTGCATTTTGCTAAGGATAATTATGATAATACATCTCTTGACCGAGATGTGGAGTTTGAAGAAGACTTAAAGCGATTTAAATATCTTAAAAGGTTATTTCGTAAGTACCATACTACAGGCGAAGTAAAGATACGATTAATTATTAATCATATCATAGTTTTGCAAAATGTATTTGGTGCTGACGTTGCGGTCACCTTGTTATTATTTAAGATTGAAAAAGAATATTGGTCAGTATTAAAAACTATATTAAATTATTTAAAGTTTTTATATGCTCACGAACTAGGAGACATTGACGAAGACGATAAAATAAAGGATATGCTAAAGGAACTATAATGGCTGGAGTAATAGATACATTAATTACGTATAGAATATTAAAACTTATGGTTACACCTTGGGAAAGACAAGAGGCTTTCAAACGAGGTATAATTGATAAGAACGGTAATGTATTGAAAAAAAGAAAAGAACTCAAAGACAGACAAGATAAGAAAGCATATACTATATTACATAGATTTGTTTTTAATATGAAACGAATACTTAAACGAGTAGGTTTAGGAAGTAGATTTGGTTCGTTTGCAGCTGCTTTAGCAATGGTATTAAGAGAAGATAAAAATTTGTTATTACACAAAGACGCTATAGAAGCAGGTGTTATAACATACTTGAAAGAAACCAATCAGTATGAACAACTATTAAACGAAGTAAGGGAGATACCAGATATAGATGATGAACCAGTAATGACCTGTTTAGGTATAGACATCTATGAAAAAAATAATCAATTGGTATCTGAAATGGACTATGAAAAGTTATAAATCAATGATGGATGAAATCATCAACAAGATTGATGAGGATGCTCCAACAAATGCAGTAGGCGATGGTGGTAATGTAGCGTTGCCTCCAAAGCACGAACCAGGTGTGGATAAAAAGAAGAAAAAAGATCCAATTTTAGGTACGTTAAAACGAAAAGTACAAGAAAGTAATGATAATAACAATGTTGTTTTGAAAGGTGTTGAAAGTATAATAAATAAATTAGAAGAAAAGATTGACGAAATTTCTGGAGTAGTCAAAGAGGAGATAAAAATAGAAACTCCTAAAAGAAAAAAGACTATTAAAGAGAAAGCAAAACTATGAAATCGTTTAAAGAGTTTATAGGAACAACAGGAGTTAGAATAGGAAACTATTCAAACCACCAACCTATTGCTAGTTTAGGCGATACACCACCAAAGAAAAGAGCTGGTGGAAAAAATGTTAGAGGTGTAGGTTTACACGCTGCTTATACAGGTGCTGTAAATCAAAGACCTATGGTTTCTGCCGATCCAAAAAAAGGCAAGAAAGAAAATACTATGGGGGGAATGGTTCACGTAAGAGGTGCTCAACCAACTGCCAGTATAAAAACGAAGAGGAAATAAATGGAACTATTAATAAGTTTAGCAATGAAATTCTGGATGTGGTCTATATTAATTTTGGTTGTAATAGCAGGATTTATTATCAACCTATTTGATAAAAAGAAACCTAAATGTCATAACTTTAGTTATACAAAAATGCCAGTTATGAGACCTATACCTATAAGAACAAAAGGCAAAGGATTTTTTAAAGGAATACTTTTGTGGTTACTTGGTGTTAGACATTGGGAAATTACAGAAGATTTTAATTACGAAATAAATGACGTTAAGTACGTCATACCAGCAGGTTTTAAATTTGATGGTGCAAGTATACCAAAATTCTTGCATACATTTTTATCACCAGTTGGAGTGCTTTTAATGGGTGGATTGGTACACGATTATGCTTATAAGTACCAGACACTATTAAAAATAAATAAGGCAGATACCCTTGGTATTATATCTCAAAAAAGAGCAGATGAAATCTTTAGAGATATTAATATTGGAGTAAATGGTTTCTATCTTATGAACTACTTAGCATACTGGTCGTTAAGACTAGGTGGCTTTGTTGCGTGGAATAAACACCGTAAAGTCAACGCTAAGATTAAGTAAAAAGGAGACAAAAAATATGGAGTTTATTAAAGGAAGAATTAAAGAACTAACATCTTTACACGGTGGAGTATTAATCGGTTTAGGTGTTGTGGTTTTGTTTTTTAGTCCGTTAGCCAAAATTGCTGCTTGGGCTGCAATTGCTTATGGCGCTTGGGCTATATTAAAGAAAGACTAATAAAATGTTTGGTACAATTAGAATGGTAATGGTTGGAATTTTGATTACTGGTATCGCAGGTGCTGGTATGTACGTAATGAAATTACGTTCCGATAATGCTATTTTAAAAGCCAATCAAATTAAACTTGAAGAAGCAGTCAGCTCTCAAAA
>CEUI01019193.1_pt1 | contig 32823 bp, 54 predicted proteins | sample 531411 | NCBI WGS metagenome assembly CEUI01 (sample SAMEA2622841, study PRJEB7988) | marine metagenome | isolation source: saline water (ENVO:00002010), including
CCTACTGTAAAGAAGATTGAGCAGAAATTAGGAATACCTGTTTATTATGCTCCAAGTGATTCAGTAGATATGGAAATAGACAATCCATATCCAATGCAAGACAGTGTCCAGCAAGACACATTTAACAATCAAAGACGGAATGATTAGGGTCGTGCCTGATTGGAGAGAAATGGGTCTTATGTTAAGGTGGATAGTTATGTGTGCTTTTATTGGATTTATGCTATCACTTATTGTAGTCGCTTGTTCAGAAGATATTTACATCGGTGGGTATAATAAAAATATGGAAGAGATACACAGGCAATTTTTCGTGGTTGACTCATTGATAATGGACTTAAATCTTACATTGGATACATTAAATGCAAAAGGGTATTAATGCTGACAGTCAAATCCACATCTCAGTCGCCTTACTTGTTAAAGCCACAATGCTGGTTGCCGTTATCACTGGAAGTTGGTATCAAGCACAGATGAAATTTGCAGAAATAGACAGGAAATTAGAAGACTTGACAGACAAGGTAACAGTCTTGACAGCATCTGTCGAGGGGATGGAGCAAGAACATATACAAGAATTAGAACAGACCATTACTGAGCAGAAAAGTCTGCTACAGAGGATGGGATTTAAAAAACCATAAATACGGGAGTATGAAATGACAAATCAAGAACGATTGGAACAGTTAAGAGAGCAACAAAAACAAGCAGAGGTGAACTTTCACCAAATTGCAGGTGCTATTGCTATAGTTGAACAACAAATCGCTGAAGAAAATGAAGCAGAAAATTCTAAGGAGAAAAAGAAAAAATAAATGTACGAAGTCTGGGCAGAGTATGGAGCAATCGGTGTTATCGTCTTTTTATTTGTGGGGCAAATTTTGTTTCTACAGAAGACTCTTATGGCTCGGTTGCTTGACCTCGAAAACGAAGAAAAAACAACGAGGGAAATTGTAGTAAAATTGATTGATAGAACCAATCGCTCGGATGAGAAACGGGAGGAGTTTTGGAGAGAGCTATCAGACGACTTAGCTTATTTAAAAGGTCGTACAAATGGCAAGAACTAAAACCAATATCAGAAAAAAAAGTTATGGAAAAAAGACGAGTCAAGGTTCAGGACGTGGAACGAAAAGGAAATACAAAAAATACAAAGGACAGGGAGGACGTAAACGATGAACAGAGCCGAAGTTGACCAGCATAGGTCGGATGTTTTACAGCGTCTTGCAAGGTTAGAAGAAAAGCACGATGCTCACGTTGATATGACTCGTGATATAAAATTAATGCTACAACTCCAAAATGGAAGAGTAGCTGAACTCGAAAAGAAACAATCTTGGTTTATGGGAGGACTTGGGGTAATTACTTTTGTCTTTGGTTCTCTAATAGCTTGGATTAAAGGAGGAAATAGTGGCTGATTGGTTAGCTCAGAATTGGGAGTGGGTGTTGTTAGGTTTTATGGTATGCGAAAAACTTGTAAAACTTAGCCCAACCGATAAAGACGATATTCTTTTAGATGTCGTATGGAATGGACTTAAAAAACTAGCTAAGAAAGGTTAGAAAAATGGCAAGTGTAAAAGGAATGCTCGGAAAATGGGTAAAGAACCGAGTAAAAAAAGTTGGTATCAAAGGTGTTATCTTACGAGCAGGAGACGAAGTCGTAAAAGCAACGAAGACCAAAGAAGACGACAAAGCTTGGGCAGAAATGAAAGAGTGGATAAACGCAAATTGGAAGTAAAATTCTCTGAGATAATGGAGAAAGTCTTAAAGCACGAGGGAGGGTATGTGAACGACCCTGACGACCCCGGCGGTGAGACAAAATATGGCATCGCAAAGCGTAGTCATCCTGAGGTAGATATAAAAAATCTAACTATTGATGGAGCTTTAGATATTTACAAGCGTTTATATTGGACACCATCGAAAGCTGAAAAGCTCGTACCTGAATTACGTCTATGTTATTTTGACGGTGTAGTTAATATGGGTCAAGGTAGGATGGTTAAGGTCTTGCAAAGAGCGTGTAATAATAAAAACGGAAGAGGTAAAAAAATAGCTGTAGATGGACGGATAGGACGAATGACGCTCAAAGCATCGGAAAACCTAGAAAACGAACGTCTTAAAGCGTTTAGACTGCTCTATTACGCTAATATTGTTAAAAAGAACCCTGTACTTGAGAAGTATTACTTCGGGTGGTTCAGGCGTGTGATGTTTTGATTGTTAAACGTGCTATTATTATTCCAGACCAACACTTTCCACTCCACGACCAAAGTGCAGTTAATGTCGCTTTGCAAGGATTGGAGCTTGTTAAACCTGACATCTTCATCAATTTGGGCGATGTCGGTGAATGGGACTCAGTCTCTGCCTGGAAATACAAAAAAGTTAAGCAACCTCCACTCGAATTTCAATTACCTCTCATTGATGAGGAGATTGAAAAAGTTAATGAGGGGATTGACCAATTTGACAAAGTGCTGGATAAAATCAAATGTAAAGAGAGATACATTCTTGCAGGGAATCACGACGAATGGCTGACTTACGGATTTTGCTTGAAGTATCCCTATATGAAAGACTATACTTTCAGGAAAGCGTGTCGGTGGGACGAGCGTGGGTATAAATACTATGAATACAACCAACCTCTTAAAATCGGTAAAGTCAACTTTATTCACGGAGCGTACGCAACCACTTACCACGCTAAAAAGCATCTTGAGGCTTATGGCTCTAATATCATTTACGGTCATACTCACGACATTCAGCGTCATACACTTACTAAGCTCGATAGTGGTACTATTGGTGCGTGGAGTATGGGATGCCTTAAGGATATGAGTCCAGCTAAAAATAAATGGTTGAGAGGACGATTACATAATTGGAATCACGCATTCGGTATTGTTGATTTCTTTAAAGGGGGAAATTTTAAAGTTGAGGTCGTTGAAATAGTGAAAGGAGCTACGTCTTTATGGGGTCAGAAATTAGAGGGTTGACCATTTGGCAAGAACCTATTGACGACATTGGATTGGACGAGGGTATTCAGCGATTGAAAGACCTAAGAAAAAGACTTGAGTTGGACACCTTATTTAACCCGACGCAGGAGTCAATAGATATAACTATAGAAATTTTAAATTTAATTAATCACTTAAACGTTCCAGTGAGAATGACTGAGGAAGGACAAGCATAAATGACGAACTCATATTGCACAAGAGAAGACCTGACTTTCGTTAAAGCAGATATTGGAAACTATGACGGGAAAGCTCTTATTCAAAGCTGGGTAGCTCATAGTGGAGATTTATGGAAATCTGCTAACGTTGGTCAATATGTAGAAATGGTTTACAGAGACGGACTAGAATTAGGTTCTGCTCAATCAAGTCAGGGAGCAGTGGACTCTGATGGAGAGTGGTACTATGATGAGGGTGCAGATATTTTATGGCTCTACACAACCACTTCACCAGCTACTGTAAACAATATTGAAATCGGGAGAGACGTATCAACTTATCAAAATGAGGCGATAAAACGGGCAAGTGATTATTTAAGAGCATATATAAATAAACCAATTATGCCTAGAACGGGAACGGGACAAGCTGATGCAACGGGTGATACATACGAGGAAATTATAAATCGTAGTACCTCAATACTTGCAGTGAGCTATTTAATTCGTGGAGTTGACACTGAGTTAGCAGACTATTATGAGCAACGAGTAGTGAATACGGAGACAGGTCAGGGGTATGCAGATAGAATCAAACGTGGTGAAATTAAACTATGGAATGAAGCTCAAGAACGTATGGGAGAGGGGGTCGTTTCGGTTATTACAAACGATTCAAATACAACTGGTGCAATCGTGGACACTCGTGGCTATGCGACTTGTAGTTACGATAATATTAAGGTTTCAATAGCAACTGGAGGTACGTTTACTGCTGGAACTTCAAGTCCCGTAAGAGTTGATTCTTACGTTTCAAATAGCGAAGGCTTACAAATGCAAAAGCATACAACCAACGCAACAATGGATGGTTCTTACATCGCAATCGGACACGGTTTAAGCGTACGTTTTTCGCCAGGAATTTACGTTGCTGGAGACTCTTGGAGTATTGAAGCCATAGGTGATTTTGTAACCTCAGGAAGTGTCAAAAATGCACAAGCCGTACGCAATTAACAGAATCACTGCCAATGCGTCTAATTTCGTGCCTACGGGACTATCGTGGTCTGAGGGTATAACGATATTAAAAAGTGATAATCTCGATTTTACTCTCGACAAAACCTGTCAAGATTGCTTGACAATTATGTATAATAAAAACAGCAAAAATAGGGTATTTTTTTAATGGCAATCAACTACCATAATGCGTTCAAAGAAGTGATAAATACACTTGCCGAAATCATAAAAAATGAAACGAAATTACCAGTTCATTTTGATTCAAATTACAAAAATCGGGGTACGCAATATTTCAATATTAAACCAGTTCAGAACTCCGTTGTGTCCCGTTTTTCAGGCGGAACAACACGGGAATATGAAGTTGAAATTCGCTATTATTTACGCAAAGGGAATTACGGAAAATTAACACATTTAGATTTTATGACTGATACTGCCGAACGAATCCAGCGTTTATTTAATGATAAGACAAACGCAACTTCGGTTAATGATTTGTTTCAAGGCATTTTATCGCAGTTTAGTCAATTACAAAGTTCTTTTGAAAGTTCAGTCGCATATTCATTTCACGATGGACGCATTGAAACTTTAACATATCAACCTGACAGAGATGAATCAGAAGAAAATACGGAATTACATATCGTAGAATTTGAGTTCCTCGCTGTCGTAACGGAGGTATTCTTATAATGAAGATACAAGCCACAGCTAAATTTTCAGAGCTTGGTTCAGATAATAACTGGGCAGGTTTTGGGAAAGAGACATACATAAAGCTCGAATCAGGAGGGACTGTCGAAGTGGACAGCGTTGACGAATCTCTTGTTGAGGGTGGGTATGTAAAAGAAGCAACAACCAAAAAAAAGTCAAATACTAAGGAGAAATAATGGCAATTAGCAGTAGCGTTTACTCCTCAAAACAATTTGAATTATTTATTGCACCTCAAACAACAATGGGTACAGCAAACACTACCAATTCGGAATTTGTAAAGCTCGACCTTGTGAATGTCAACGATGTTGATTTCGGAGGTGGTCTAATTCAAGAGCGAAATTTGAGAAGTGGACAACAAATTAAAAAATCAACTGACCATTATGTAAGTCAAAAAGGTGCAACAGCAACACTCGAATTTGAGTGGGTTGTTTCTCACAAAGAAGGCTTAATACAGTTGATGAAAATGATAAGTGAGGATACAGCGTCAGCTTTTGCAGTAGCTGGGTCATTCTCACCAGCAGTTTACAATCACTCAGCAGATACAGGACAAAAGGCAACTGTAATCGTATCTAATCCGAATACAGGAGACGATAGGGTTCTACATTCTGCCGTTTTAACCAACCTAGATTTATCTATGGATGCAGGTACTGAGGGTGGACGATTGGTAGCATCAGGAACATTTATGTCAGGTTATAAACCTACAGTTGGTTCTAGTGCAGTAGCACCATCAGGAACAGAAACTGCTTATGTGAAAACAATCTTCGACTGCACAACGAAAAGACTTGGGGCTGACAACGCTAGTAATGACGTTGTAGCTAAGTCATTCAGTCTGTCTTTTAATTATCCTGCGACTCGTGTTGGATTTCAGGGTAACAACGCAGAGGCAGAGCAGTACGCAAGAAGTGGAGAGTACACTCTATCGGGTTCAATTAGTGTTAAATATGATGCTAATTCTGATGGAGAATTATCTTCATTCTTATCAGGGTCTGCTAGAGCAATCTTGATGGGAGACGGTGGAACAGCGTTCGATTTCAGTATTCCGACTGCTGTTTACACGGGGTACACCCTAGATTTGGGCGACTCAGAAGAGGGAACTTTCGTTGAAGTTCCGTTTGAGGCTACAGCAATCGCTGGAGCTAATTTGTTCTCAATAACAGTAGCATAACCCTAAGGGAGGGAATATGAAAATTGAAGTCAAAGACGTAGGTGAGTTTGAGGTAAAAGACATTAGTTATTCACAAGCACGGGAACTGCATCGAATGAACGCAAAGGTATTTTGGAATGGAGCAGTTGACGACAAAGCTGAAGTCAATCCTGATGAATACTATGACCTGCTTGAGAAAACTCGTGAAATGAGTGGACTTAAAGATAAAGACCTGAAAAAATATACAATGGTTCAAGTGGATGTAATCTTACAGCAGGTCTTAATGGAGTACACTGGTCTAAACCCAAAAGATTAACGGGGTTGGCGTTTTGTGTGTGGTGGAGTTTTTACTCTGACGCACATTTTGTAAGTCCGTATTCCCTCCCGTATAACGAAGTCAGCCCCGTTGATTATAAAAGGAGAGAATACGGCACAGTTGAAGATATTTGGAGCGAAATTGGACGAATTAAAGAAGTTAATGACAGGGTCTCTAGGACAATCGGACAGGATATGTTTCATCTTGTCCCGTTGTTTACAGACCCAAAATACATACTTGAGGATTGGATGCTTGAGGTGATTAACGAGTATAATATTGTTCAAAGTTTTAACGTTTCTTTAGGGAATCTTGATGACGTTCCCAATGACCGTTTAAATTGTTTTTCAGTTATCAATAGAGAGTATAACGCAATTAAGGAGATAGAGGCTAAGAAAAATGGCAAGTAACTCAATGATAATCCACGTTGGAGTAAAAGGTGCAAAAGGGGCAGTCAGACAGCTAGGTAAGGTTAGTGGTAAAATAGCTAGTGCTGGGAAGTCGGCTGTTTCTGCTGGATTGAGCTTTGCTAAAATGGGTGGTCTATTAGCAACTGCTGTAGGTGGAGTAGCACTGAGAGAGGCTTCTAAGTTTGCTGACAACCTAAGAGAGATAGGAACATTAGGTTCTGCTGTTTCTGATGATATGCAACGACTTAGTAAGGAGCTAAGACTTACTGCTGGAGAATTTGGACAACCCATAGGAGCAGTAGCGAAAGCTCAGTACGATATTATTTCTGCTGGAATGAGTGATATAGCTACATCTTCTGCTGTATTGCGTGAATCTTCTAAACTTGCTGTCGCAGGTGTAACTGACGTTGGTACGACTGCTGACGTTATTACTTCGGCTATGAATGCTTATGCTATGACAGTTGATGACGTAGATAGCGTTTCTGCTAATTTATTCCAAACGGTCAAGTCAGGTAAAACCACAATGACTGAGCTTGGTGCATCGCTTGGTCAAGTCATTCCGTTTGCATCTTCTGCCAAAATGCCTCTTGAACAAGTTGGTGTAGCGATGGCATCAATTACTGCAAAGGGTGTTTCAACTGCTGAAGCATCTACTGCCTTAAAAGGAGCTATCGTTGGTTTAACAAACGCAACTCCTGCCTCTAAAAAAGCGATGGAAGAGCTTGGGATTGAAATTGCTAAAACCTCAGATGGAGGATTAGATTTTACTCAAACGCTAGAAAACATAGCAAAGGCTCAAGAAGCGAATCCTGACGCTATAAACAAGATAATGCCTAATATACGGGGTCAACTAGCACTAAAGGCTATTACGTCCGATATGGAGGGATTTAGAGGGGTTGTGCAGGACTTTGCAAATAAAGACGCTACCCTAGTTCAAGACGCAGTTGACCAAATGAATATGAGCTTTGGTCAGCAGTCTCGTATGCTCAAAGAAAATTTACGTTCAGGAATGATTGCACTAGGGACTGAAATTGGGACTGCTCTTTTACCACAAATGTCCAGCTTGAATAAAGCATTACAAAACATAGGTAAAATAGGCTGGGGTGAGGTTGCAAGTCGGGTTATGGATAATATGAAAGCAATTCTGATAGCGTTAAGAGACACTATGTGGGTTATGCTAGGGAGAGCTTTTGCAGTCCTACCTCAAAGACTTTTTGATGCTCTTAAATTTGCTGGAGAGCTTGTTAAGTCTGCTGGTTTATTTTTATGGGAGCCGTTAGTTAAGTATTTAAAGATTGCTTGGTTGAATATCAAACAGGTTTTTATTGATGGACTAAACAGTGTTATCAATATGACCAATCGTATGATAGGGGCATTAAACGCAGTGCCGGGAATCTCTTTGAGTATGATTGAAAATATTGGTGGTAACTATCAGGCTCAAATTGATGCGATAATGAGTCAGACTACAAGAATGGAAGAGTTGTTCAGTGCAGGTGCGTCTAGCTCTGAAGAAACGTCAGCAAAGATTCAAGAAATATGGGCAGGATTAAAGGGAGAAATTTTTAAACTAAATGAAGACCAAATAGCAAGTGATAATGCAGTTGCTGAAAACAGAACAGCTAATGAAAACGCTAGACTCTCAGGAATGGATGTTTTAAAAGGTAAGATTGATGAAGTAAAAGACGCAGAGGTTCAGTCATATCAAACAACGTTAGCTGGATTAAGGAATCAGATAAAGGCATTTCTTGCTCAAGCTATTGCAAAAGTAATAGCGGCGGAGGCTGGAAAAGGTATCTTTGGTATAGCTACAGCGACAGCAGGGGCAATAGCATTTACCAGCTTATTTGACAAGATGGTGCCGAAATTTGCAAAGGGTGGAGAGTTTATTACAGACAGACCTCAACTATTTATGGCTGGGGACAATCCCGGCGGACGGGAACGAGTTACTGTAGAACCCTTGTCTAGTATGGGAGGTGCGAATACAGGACGTAATGTTACAGTAAACATAACTGCTCCACTTGTAGATGAGACGGTTCGTGATTCGATATTACCAAGCATTCAAAAAGCAGTAGCTATGGAGTTAGCATAGTTGCATTGGGATTTAATCGGAGCGTTTGCTCGTTCACAACAAGATTATCCTAAGGGAGTTGGAGTTAGACACTCGCTGTTTGTTAAGCGAAAAGTTCTTGGAGAAAAAGAGTTGACAGATTGCAGTAGAATGGAATTAAATAAATTGGTCGTAGAACTAAGGAATGAATATTTTTTAATGAAACGAAAATATGAAAGAATAAAAAGTGCTAACGTTTCCAAGTAATTATTCGTCAGCATTATCTAGCTCATTCAAAGAAAATTGGATTTTCAGGCTGTATGACAAAGATGGAGGCTACATCGGATTGTCGTTCGCAGATGTTACTATGGATGACACTAAAAGCTATGTAGGTGCTATAGTTTCTGCTCCTACAATTCGAGAAAGTATCAACTTCGCTACAGGGACAGCATCTACAGGAAATTTGACGATTGAATGCTCTGATTATGATATTAGTTCTACCAAATTTAGCGAGACTCTTTTTACGGGGAATTATGTAAATCAAGAAGTAAAAGTTTACAGCACATTAAATTCGATTACTGCGATGGCTGATACAGTTCAAATATTTACAGGAAGACTTACAAGCGTTTCTTTAACAGAGACAGAAAATGTTAAACTCAGCATCGTGGTTAAACGCCCTTGGGACGATATAGAAATTCCAAATGATTTGAGCGATACGGGAGTTTATGTTCCTGTAGCGTATGGAACTTGGGGAACAACGCTAAAGAACCCAAATGCTACGGACAGGTATCCAATACCATTTTTAAAATCAACGGGTGGAGACTCAACCTCAGGGATTTTGTATTATACAGTTCCACATTCTACATCAAACGCACACGATACTGCTCACTACGATAAGAATATTAGACAGTTTGTAAAAGTAACGGGCTATCAGGCAAATACAGAGTCAAGCGAGAGCGTAAATAATAGATTGATTCGAGATACGTTTGAGAGAAAATATTATTTTAGACCATCTAGTTTTACAAATGCGACAGGAACTTTTTTAGACAGCAACGGAAGTTCCACTTCTAAAGCGTGGACAAATCTTGACAATGCAATAGAATATGCAGAGGGTAGTTCAACGGGTAGCTCGACCTACGCTCAAACTCCTACTCTTTATGAGAACGATGGAGAGCAAGAGTCTGTGATTTCGTTTAGTCTTCCAAATATCTCAGGGAAAATCAATGATGCGACTTGCTATATGAAAGGTCAGGTCAGGTCAACCGACCTGCCTGGACACGGAAATATAAAAGTTCAATACTCTTTTGATAACTCAACGTACTACAATTTTCCTGATTTCAATTTAGACCAAACAGATTGGGCAAATCAATATACAGATTTTACTCACAACTCCTCAGGGAGTGGGAATGACCCTATGTACGGAGGAACGAGTTTTGATTCTTTTGATTTAAAGGCGTGGGCTGATTCAAATAACAATGGTCGTATGCCTGAAATTATGTATATAAAATTCTATATCAGGTCAGACCCTCAGGGTTCTCCTGAGGATATGGAGGTACATTTTAAATTATACGACATATACTTTTACTCAGTTGTGCAAAATGATTTTTCAAATGAACCCGTTGCGTCAAAGCAAGAAGTTGAGGCTCAAGATATTCTTTATCACGGAACTCCAACAAGCGTAAATGCGTCAGGATGGGCTACGGGAACTATCCAGCTTTCAACAATTTCAAGAATCCATAGAGAATTATTATATACAAAACTTGGGATAACAGACACTGCATACAAAAACAATGATTCAACTTTTGGCAACGGAATAAAGAGTAATGCAGTCGGTAGGTTTTTTACAAAACCAAATGACCCAAAACCAATAAAAAAATATTTAGATGAACTGGCTTATGAGGGTGGGTTTGTGTTTCGGTTCGACTCTCAGAATCGTCCTGTCTATCACTACATTGAGGACAGTCCAAGTGCAGACCTATCATTGACCCATAGCGACGTTATAGACCTAAAGGTGGAACATACGTCGCTTAAAGAGTTAATAACGCAGTGGAGCGTCCAATATGAAAAGAATCCTGCTGGTAGCGAATACAAGCAGAAAGCAACCCACACCTCGTCAGTTCGTACTAATTTTTTTCCATCAGGAAGTAAGGAAAATATAAAAGATGCAAAGCTTAATTGGGCTACATCGGGAGTCGCTAAAACAAACGGAAACAGGAATGATTCTTTTTTAAATTATTATAATGATATGCTAGGGAGTGTAAAGCAGGTTGTCGGTTTTAAAATAGTGAATCCAACAAAATCAAATATTGAGGTGGGTGATGTTATCAGCTTTTCTTCTATGAAAATAAATCCACTATCAGGAGATTGGTCAACTATAAAATTCATAACAACTGACACCACACGAGGCATTGGTGGTCAGATTTCAGTACAAGCAAGGGAAATTTAATGGCATATTTCAACTCATCTTTATACAACTCAGGAAATAATTTAACGTTTGAGGTTAATCCTGATTTCGGAACAACGACAGGAAAAGAATACGCAAATATTATTAATGAATCTTTGGGAGGTGTTGAATACACTTTCCAGCCACATACGGGTAAAAAAATATGGTCTTGGAGTTGGTCGAATTTGTCTAGCACTTTCAAGACCCAACTAGAAAACTTTAGGAACGCTGTAAGTGGAGACTACAAATCATTTACTTATAACGATGGTTCTACTAGCTACACCGTAAGGATGTCAGCAGACTCTTTGCAGTTTCAAGAGTCAACGTATCAACGTTATCAAACTAACATTAAATTAAGGGAGGTTTCTCCATCGTGATAGATAAAATCGGAATGTCGGGCGAATTAGAAGTTTCAGTTCGTAAAGGCAAAAAACAAAAGTTCAAAAATACAATTAGCTCTGAGTTAAAAAATGTGATGGCTAGCTCATTACAAACAGCACAAACTTTTGGAGCAGGTAGCAGTCAATTCGGTACAGATAATTTTGCATCTCCTACAGCAGGTGAAAATGGAATAATCGTCAAGCAGTCTTCGACCTATTATGAAACGAAAATGACATCGGTTACTGCAAATACAAGTACGAATAAAGTAACTTTTGTGAGCAGTACAAGAGCAGATGGTTCGAGCTACACATTTACAGAGGCGAAAGTCGGACACGGATACGGTTCAAACGACTTTGATTATTTATACGCAAGTACAACCTTTAGTCAGGCAGTTGCTGATGGTCAGCAGTTAGATTTGACTTGGGTTATTACATTAAGTTGAGGATAGAATGAATATTATAATACCAAAATTCAATATAGATATTTCAGGAAAAGTTCATCTACATATACTAGACCAAAAAGGTCGTACTAAACAATCTGAGCATTTTAACAACGCTATTCACGACAACCTTAAAGATGCTTTTGTGAATCATATTGCAGGGTCTTCTGCATCAAGTCATCATATCAACACGAGTTCTAATTGGTTTTCAGACACACACTCTGAGCAGGATGGAAAAGATGGGATTTTTATTTGGCAATCCGATTCAAATAGTCAGGTCAAGTCTTACGAGCCGACTAGCTCTTCAGGTGAGGGTTTTGATTTAAAACTTGATGAAAGCACATCAACGACTTACGGTGGTTCTAATTCTTGCACGTGGCAAGCCGAAGGGACTTGGACAGGTTCAGAGGGCTTGGGTACAGGTACTTCAGGTAGTTTTAATAAAATGCAGATTGGAAACGACTTTTCTCTAAGTGGCTCTGATGTCCCTTCTTTTGCAACTACGTTTGCTACTGCTGAATCTTCAGGAGATTTTACTGCATTTACTTTAGACGACAATGACGTTTGTAGAGTAACTTGGACAATTACTATTAGCTGATGGCTTCCGTTGCTATTACGTCTCCTACTTCATCAAGTAGTTGGCAAGCCAATACAACTCAAAGCATAACTTGGACAGCGTCGGTCATATCAGGCGATGAACTCATACTTGGGTTTTCCCTTTACTTATATAATGGGAACAGTAATGTCTTAACGATTGCAACTGGCATAGGAGATACAGACAGGTCTTATTCTTGGTCAATTCCATCCAATCAGACGGCAGATACAGACTATCGAATTAAAATTGTAATGAATTATCAGTTGCTTGAATAATGCCTAATTTAACCGATTATTCAGATTATTTTACTATTACAGGACTCCCTGAGACTAAAACTTTTAGTCATTCAGATAGTATCTCGACCTCCGATTCTTTTACTAAATCGGTTTCGACTTGGCGAAAAACATTTACACTATCCTTAGATGCTGTATATACTTCAGACTCGCTTTCAAGGGGTGTTAGTGATTGGAAATTTGTCAGAAGTCTATCAGACTCATTATCTTTAAGCGATAGTTTCACAAAAGCTACAGATACGTGGCGAGAGGTTGTCGCACTATCACTTGATTCGGTTAACACATCAGATAGTCTTAGCAGGTCGGTCTCTTCTTACAGAACGACGGTTTCTTTATCTGACACCATAACCAATAGCGACAGTCTCACGAGAGCAGTGGATACTTGGAGACATATTTTATCTTACAGTATGGGTCTGAGTATATCCGATTCTCTAACTAGAGCGACAGAAATATGGAGGGAAGCACACACTCCATCAGACTCAATCTCATTTTCAGAAACATTTTCAACAAACGTAGAACGATGGAAATACTATTTAACTCCAAGCGATACCGTAGAATCTTCAGACGCTCTTACTAGAGCAGTTGACGATTGGAAAATAATAAAATCTAATTCTGAGACTCTTACGGTTGGAGATAATTTTTCAATTTCGATTGGAATATCAGACGACATTTATTTTTATGACAATATCGGATTAAAAGATTCTACAATATTACGGGGAACTATTACGGGTGGGAATTTTACAAGCAACACTTCAGCAGTTTTAAATCCGTCTGCTCTAATAGATGGGAATGCAAGTTTGAGTGCTACTTTTAAAAATACAGCATCAAATAAATCTTGCGTTGTTTTTGATTTAGGCTCACAAAAGACAATAAGTTTTATTGCAGTGCATCTTAACGTTTCGCTCAGTGGAAATTTAGAATTTTACGGCAGTAATTCGCAGGGTTCAGGGTGGACAAGCATTGGTTCGGGGTTCGATTCAACTCTCGGATGGACATTAATTCGGTTTGATGCCAACTATAGGTATTACGGAGTTCAGTGTGAGAGTCTTAGTGCTGATTCAAAAATCGGAGAGGTTCTGATTGGAGATGAGTTCATTCCTGAGATTAGATATGATGTGGGTTCTAGCTATGATTCCGTTTTTGACAACAAGCAATCTGAGAGTCTAAACGGTGCTGAATACATATATAAAACAAAGGACGAGACAAAGCGAATAATAAGAAACTACTCGAATATCTCGTCCTCTTTGAAGGCAGAATTTGAAACGTTATCTAAAAATGCAAATACTTATAAAATGATTTATACGTTTGATAATGTTTATAACTATGGATTGGTTGAACCGATGGAATTTCAAGAAATCTCCCACAATCGCTACCAAACCAAAGTAACTATTCAGACTTAGTAAGTTTCATTATATCTCTGATTCTTACTTTTAACGTTTTAGCTAATGTTCTTTTTTGCTCTTTTGTCATTTTCCTGCGACCTGCAACTTGATGCGAAAACATTGTTTCAGAAACTCCGATTTTTTTAGCAATAAATCTTTGTTTCAATCCCGTGCTTTCGATTACATCCTTTAAGCTCTTACCAACAAATCGCTCTTCAAAACTAAATGGAAATGGCATTTTTATATCTCCTCTAAATTACATTGTATCATTAAGTCGGTCAGGAACACACTCTCTAAGCTCGTATTTATGTCTAAATCCCACGTTCTCTCTTTATATAATCTCATATACTGCTTATTAGTATCGCACCGTCCTGCTGACGTATCGAAAAATCTCATATCAAAAACAACCTTAGATGAATCTCCTTTATACAAATCGTCTCCAATGGTGATTTTCCATTTTTTATTTGGTATCTCAAAAAACCCGTATGGAACTTTTGGATAATCCCAAGTCTTTAAAGTGTTCTCATCGTTTTTGTAAACATAAATAAAACAGTCTCCGTGCCTTGTTTTGCATTTATTTCGTTCATACAAAACTCCCTTTCCCTCAATTTTATCTATCTGCTTTAAGACTCTCCTATCAACCTCATAAATCTCTCCGTAGATGGTCTCGTTCTCATCTTCTGTATTTTTAACAGCAGGAAACCATCCAAGTTGATACATTGAAAATCCTGAGATTTTATCAACTCCATAATATTCGCACCCGTTTAAATGATGGTGCAATACTCCTCCACGTTTTAACGTTCCATAAACAAATAATTTCATTTAACTCCCTATATATCTTTCAAGGTCTCCAAAAGCAAGATGCACGGTTTCAGCAGTAACCCGTTTTACGTTTCCATTTTTGGCATTATCAGACCACATATCAACCATTCTTGAGAATCGTCTCTCAATCAGGTTTAGTGCATCAACATTAATTTGGATTTTTTTCCTATTAAACGCCTGTTTTACTTTGGTTTTTTGAATCATAATTTACTCCTAGTCAATTATTTCTTACAATAACAAAGTGTCCGTCAGGTCAATAAGGAAACCCAACGGACACCGTTTCGCTCTAACAAACAAGAGTCTTTTTTAAAGTCATACTCAGGACTCGCTCTCCATCAGAAATCATATACCCTGCAACACTTCTTAGCTTTTTTCAAACTTCCACAAAGACAATTATCGTTGCGACCAATCTTATTCACGGTGCGTGGTTTTAAAGCTCTATCGTGAATCGTCAATCCGTTCAGGTGGTCTATCTCGTGTTGAACGGCAATCGCAGTAAAGTATTTTTTCTTATCAGGTCTGTCTTTGCATCCAAATTCCATCAGACCTAAATCGGTTTCAACTTTTATATACCCGTATCTGACAATACTTTTTTCGACATCAGGAAAACTCATACATCCCTCTTTAAAAGGTTTCAGTGGATTGCTCTTCTCAACTATCTTGGGATTAATCAGGATAATAGGAGTCTTAGAATCGTCCGTATCAACCACTGCGACACTTCTGTCATAACCAATTTGATTACTTGCAAGACCTACGCAAATAGGTTTATTTGCCTTAATTTTGTCAATCAGGATTTTTGCAATCTTGTTTCCTTGTCTGACAGAAACAGGCTCACAGACCTTGTGCAAAAGGTTATGGTCTTCTCTAATTATCTTGGTCATCAGATTTCTCCTTTAAATACACTCCCAACTTAGGGTGATGAGCTAATTTTTGAGACTTAATACTTCTCTTCTCGCTCACATATATTCCTAACCTCTCTCTTGTTAAACTTTTTCCCGTTTTCATCAAAACCCAAACATAAACTTTATACAACCTAAAGGCTTTTGCTAATTCAGATTTGGTAACTTTGGTCTGATGGAGCAAGTTGTTAAACTTGCCCCTACAAAGACCACACTTCTTATCCTTCAAATAGCAATCTATCCATCCCTCTATACCAAGAAGATTCTCGTTAACCTCGTCAAACTTAGACTCCAACCATCCATCAGGGTTATGAAGTAGGAATCGCATTTCAACTCGTTTCATTATTTGATTCTCCTTATCGTTGAACCATCAGATGCTTTCACATTCTTAAACAATTTTTCCTGACGGTCTTTATTGGTGAAAACTGGCACAAACCGTTTAACCGTGTTTTGGTAAACAGTTTTTTTCTGAGGACTTTTATACAAGAATCTATCAAGTCCTGAAAAATTACAAGCAACCTTAGTCGCTCTAATCTTAAAGGTTTTAGTATTGATTCTATATAGGTGATTTTCCTTAGTAACCATACGTTCAATATCCTCAGATGGAAACGAGTCTTTAATAATATCCCAAGTCGAACCATAAACCAATAGCTCTAGTTTCTTGTTATATGCTACCTCTAAAGGATTATTTCCTTTAAGTAGGTACACATACTCAGGTCGTTCAATATCTGTCCACACAATAGTCGCTCTTCCACGAATTTTCGTAAAGCGATTATTGACAAACTCATCAACTGTATCTGAGTCATCTGCCATTCTGAAAATAACTTCTGAGTCAACTTCAGCAAATCGCTCTAGGTTGTAATGTTCAAATAGCTCATCGTCATTTGAGACCCATCCATTATGAGTACCAATGGTCTTCCCTGCTCTGATAGGATGGTTGTTGCGATTGATTTCAGGTTCTCCCTGAGTTGCATAACGAGTATGACCCATAAGAACCGTAGTATGTTTGTCAATCGAACTTATGCTTTTTAGATACTCACCGAACCTATTTACAAAGTTAGTCGCATCTAGGTCTCGCTTAACTATCTCGTGCTTTCCTGATGAATCTATCTTTGCATAACCCGTTGCGTGAGTTCCACGAACTCTCGCATTCGTTAGAGCAGATTCAAAACCTGCTCTGACACCTAGCAGGTCAACCTTTGACCTGCTTTTATCTTTTAAAATTACTCCTGCTAATCCACACATAATATTTCTCCTTATTGTCCGTTGCGAATGATTGAGTTTGAAACTCTAACATTCTTGTAATGATGGTAACGTCTTTTGATTTCAATATCACAAGCTTTTAACTCTTCACAGTTGTCAGCTTTCCTTAGTCCTAAATCACAACGTAAGCGACTAAGTGCTGAGTTGCAAGAAATACGAGTCATTGAATCGGTGTAAGATATTGACTTTTTGATTTCAGCAGTTTCAACAAAAGCTTGGGTGAAAACAATCCAATTCCAAAGCTTGTTAAAATTAGTTGAACCCTGATGATAACGAAACTCTACTGAACCTCTACCAAAAAGATTTTGAAGATTCAATCCACAGTAACGAGTGTTCTGAATACTTGAAACTGAGCGTCTTCTATGAACTCTCTTCATCTCTTTAGTTCTCTCAGCATAAGTCATAGTATCGTTAGTAGCATATCTAGTCATAATACTTCTTACGGGAGAACTCCACTGACCTTGTCTTGATGCAGGTAAAAGTTTGAACAAGCAGTGTTCATACTTTGCAATTAAAGAAACTAGGTTATTCATATTATTGGCAAAAACTGCTCTAGCAGACTCTCTCCAACTTGTCAAATCGTGATGAACGTGAATCCCACAACTTCTGTTTACTTCAACTACAAGACCGTCAGTATTATTTAAAGCACTTAAAACTACTGATAGTGCAAGTTTACCATCTTGACCTACTAATATAGGGCTAACAATTTCCATCGCATTCCCTGAACCACTTACAGAACCGTCAGTTACTATTTTCCAATGGTCTCTAGTTGAGTGGTTGTAACCTTCAGCAACGCAAGGTACACCTGCATTACTAATTATTGTAGCGACTTCATTTCTGCTTTGGTTTGCAATACATTCGATTTCAATTCCAAAACCTCTATTATTATTAAATGAACGAAACATAACATTTTTCTCCTTATTTTTTGTTTTGTTTGTTTGAGTGTCATAATTCATACATAATATTAAGCAATAGGGCATTCCCGTGCAAGAACTTTCGTCAATTTTTTTTGACAAAATATTATACATAAATTATCCTAAAAAAGTTAATAAGCCCTCGTCAAGAAAATCGAGAAAATGACTTTTTAATACCGTTAACCGTTGGCTTAAAAAACGAACGCCTTGAGCGTGCCAGACACCTTAAACGGTATTTTAGCGATTGGGTGTTGTAGAAAAAACTTGACATTTATTTTTATCTTTTTTTAAGTTCTGAAAGGATTTTTACGCTAAAAATGAGCAAAATAAATGACAAACTCGAATTGATTTTTGGGACTATTTGGTTCTATTTAAAACCAAATTTGATACCAGTTTGCTTAATGTTGTTTGTTTTGTTTATGCTAAAAATCGTAGTCAAGTTAACTTACATACCATAGGAGAGAGTATGAAAAAAGCTGAAATCTTGGATAAAATAGCAGGTCTTTTGATTTATTCTACGGGTGAACATAATGACGACCCGATTCAAATGAGGACAAATTTGAGACATTTAGACAGTGGGATTGATGACATTTTAGACAAATCAGGTTACTATAAAAAGAATATGAGGTCTAAAAATGATTAAGTGGAAAACTACAGACAAAGGTCTGAAAGTCTTTATCCCAAGACCTGAGGATATGAACGATGCTAAATGGGACAAAGTTTGCATCCGATTAGCTAGGAACTTAGAGCGACTTAATGTTAAAGTAAGGAGAGTGTCTAGTGCAGATAATAATAGTGAAGAATAAAAAAGTAGGGTTTGTCAGTGGGAGTACGTTTTTCAAAAGAGTAAAGGCAAGTAAACATTTTTTAAAAAAGCCACCTGCTATCGCTTTCGACGTGGTCAGTCTTGATATTGCGATGGAATATGGAGCAGATAAAATCCGAGTTCTTGATACAGAAAATGATGTGATTTATAGTGCAACGATTCAGGATGTCCTGACTAATGGATGGGAGATTAATTATAAGAACTTTGGAAAGCAGGTCGCTATGGTAAAATCAAAATGGGATACGTCTTGTAGATTGTGCGACCAAAAACAAAAACACATAGGAAGAGAGGTCTGTAATGGTTTCTAAACAACCTTTATGGTGCGTTGATATTTCAAGTCTTAATGACGACTATTCTAAATTTAAAGATAAGATGTACTATTCAGAGATGCTTGAATGGTTAAATGGTTTCGGCACGGTGAACGTGGATTATGTTATCGAAAGTGCAGTTCAAATTTTTGAAAAAGAAATCAATGGAGAAATAGTTGTAGAAGACGTGCAGAAGAAACAGTCCCTCACCAAAGACTTATTAGACAGAGCTAAACGTGGCTCAGATTAGCAGGTTTCCTTATTCTTCCTGCTGTGGGGTTTCTATTATTTTCCCCTTGTTTAGGTTTGAGCCACGTAAATATGCCTAAGAAAAAATACATAAAAAGACCCTTTCCACGCAAAGGAGTGGATTGGGATAAAATCAAACGTGAAAGGAGAGAAGATGAAATATCTCAAATTAAAGATAGCAAGTCATCTAGCCCAGCCAGTAAAGGTTAGGTTTAGCGAGTTGCTGAAAATGGTAAAACCTGAACAGAATATGTTTGGGTCAGAGGAGTTTAATGTCAAAACAATAATGCTGACTCAGGATGGTTGTGAAACTGCTCCAACTAAAGACGGTAAAACGTTACATATTGAGCAGGGAGAGACTTTTTATTTTGTTATGAGTCCGACTCTTATGACAAGATGTAAAGAGGCTTCTTCAGATAATACCGATGAGGAGTTTACGATTGAACTTTTCAAAAATGACGCAGGACAAACTCAGTGGTCTGTTAATGTTTCAAGCGACAGAACTGAGGTTCAGGAAAAACCCGTAAACAATGAGAGTGAGAATAAAGTGTACGAATCAAATGATGACAAGTGGGATAAAATCAATAAAATAAAAGACCAAAAAATCGCAAGAGGTCAATCTTTTAACATTGGTGCGATGACAGTCAATGGAGCTAACCCTGAATTATGGGCAAAAGACTCTGAGCAGTGGATTGAAGAGGTTAAGAGATGTGCAGGTGTTGTCTATGATGCTTTGACGAGCGAACCTAAAAATGCAACCGTTGCAAAAAACGATGACGACCTGCCATTTTAGGGGGGGTTGCAATAGGGTGTTATAGGGGTTATGTGCCTGATTTTGAGTAACAGACATTACAAAATAGAAATCGGGAGTGAATCAGGAGTGGAGATGGAGGAGCATTACCGTTTCTCTGTCTCCACAAATCAGGAGAAAGAATGGATTGGAAAAAAGCAAGACCAAGAGGGTACTTCCCGTATGTGTTTGGTTCTAAAAAATATATCCAAGACCGTAATAAATTTTTCAAAGAAAACGGTGGACGTGGTTTCGAGTATCACGGGTGGTGGATTTTTCAGGGGTCGGAAAGAATAGCAGAAAAAAATTATTTTATATATGAAGAGAAAAAAACCAAGTAGAAAACTATTAGTAAAAAAGCTAGACAAAGCTGTCTCTGAGTTTGTTAGAAAACGAGACGGGTGTTGCGTCGTTTGTGGTTCAACTTACAAACTAGGTTGTGGACATATATTCACAAGAAAAAACTACTCAACTAGATGGGATTTGCAGAATTGTTGGTGTCAGTGTTGGTCTTGTAATTTTTATCATTCTAGCGTTGAGCCTTGGAAATATTTTAATTGGTTTATAACAAAGTTTGGGCAAGATAAATTCGATGACTTATATCGAAGACATAAACAAGTAGTTAAGTTTACCAACTACGATTTAGAAATCTTACTGGAGGAGATAAAAAATGGCTAAACGATTCCGAGATACCAATGTTTGGAGAAAACGTTGGATTAGAGAGCTATCACCAAAGATGAAACTATTTTGGTTTTATTTGTTGGACAACTGCGACCACGCAGGAGTTTGGGACGTGGACGTAAAACGGGCAGACTTTGACATCGGAGGTACTAAATATGATGAACAAGAAATACTCAAAACGTTCCATCGTAAGATAGTTCCATTCAAAAAAGATAAGTGGTTCATACCTAAGTTTATTGATTACCAATATGGAGAACTAAATGAGAATGTAAATGCTCATAAGTCAGTAATTAAGATTCTTGAAAGGTATGGTTTAAATGATGAATTAAGTGTTGAGGAACTGTTAAGCAACAGTTCATCAGGAACAGTACAAGATAAAGATAAAGAAATAAAACAAAGACAAAGACAATATAAAGACAAACCGAAAAATTTGAATATGGTTGTTGATTACTTTAAAGAAATTAATATCGTATCACCAAATTCAAATGCTGAGAGATTTTTTAATTACTACGAAACGAATGGTTGGGTTCAGGGTGCAGGTAAGAAACCTATTAAGAGTTGGAAGGCTTGTGTTAAAACGTGGAAATTTGAAAAAGATGAACAAGAGGTCGTTCAACTAGAAAAAATATGTCCTGTCTATCATCACGAAAAAGGACACGAAAAGAAAATGGTTGAATCAAAGAAAATAGTTAAATGCAAAAAATGTTTATCTCAAATGATTTCGATTAGTGAGTGGGAGATATATAAATCTCAGGAGGTTTCGTTATGAGCTTAGATAGGTTAGATAAAATAGTTGTTGAGATTGATAAAAAAATTGATGAAATGAAAGCAATTCAAAATGGAGCTATTGTCAATCCAAAGACTAACGAAATTTTGAGAGATAAAAATGGTAATATTGTTTACTACAAGGAGAAGAAATGAAGTGTAAAAACTGTAAAGGTGATTTTTCTATATATCCCGATGAAGAGTATCCGTTAACTGATTTTGATGAAAAATTTTGCTCTGAAAAATGTTTTCAGGACTGCTTTAATCAGAACGAAATAGTACGGATGGTTGCAGGACGCTTACAAAAGGGTTACGACAAATATAATCAGATTATGCCTATCAACGATGGTCGTGATTGGTTAGAAGAGTGCTTGGAAGAAATACTTGACTGTTGCGTTTATATAGGAAATATGCTTATTCTACTTAGGCAAAAACGGCAAGAAAACTAGATTTAGTGGTTTAGCTGTTGGAGAGGTCTGACGGTTGCATAGAAAAAGTATGTACGGGTTGGCGCTTGTAAACCACTAAAAGATTATATCTCTCTCCAGTGGAGGGGTGGGTCTTTCCAACTTTTTCCTGCCCCTCTGCCCCTTTAATCACATACCAAAGGTGCAACAATGGATAAGATGGATTTGTTTAGCGATGACAAGAGTATAGATTATAACGACATCGCAGAAATAAAAGAGAAATCATTAAAGCGATTTCAGGTCTTAAAAATATCAATAGAAGATTTTGATTTTATTGACAACTTGGATAGGGACGAGCTACGATTTTATCAGATAAGTAAAATTTGGTGGTTCGGAAACGACGAGTTCAAAGGTCTCACAAATAAACAAAAAAAAGTTGTCTTTTTTTATGTAGTTCAAGATTTCTCAATTCAAGAAATCGCAATTCACCTAAACTCCGATAAATCAAGCATTTACAGACTTTTAGAACGTGCTTTTATGAAGTCAAAAGAGATTTCTAACCACTTTTTCAGCAACAAAAAATGACGAATTTTAAACCCTTTAGTAGAGGGGTTGATTTACCCTCACTCGTAAATGAGTAATATTGTTTTTGCGATAGACAGGAATAAATCAAGAAAGGTTTGGCGCCATTCCTACACTAAATGTAGTAGATAAAAATATTTCTGAATTAGTTGACGCAGAGTATAATCCACGTCAGCTAACCGAAAAACAGTTAATTGATTTACGCAAAAGTCTTGACAGATTTGGTTTTGTCGAACCAATCGTTATTAATCGTTCTACAGATAGAGAAAACGTGGTAGTAGGTGGACATCAAAGACTCAGAATCGCTAGGGAGAACGGAATGAAAACGATTCCCTGCGTTGAGGTCAATTTATCTTTAGATGCAGAACGAGAGTTGAACGTTAGACTTAATCAAAACTCAGGGGAATGGGATTGGGATAAGTTAGCAAACGAATTTGATATGGCTGAGTTGGTGGATTGGGGTTTTGATTCAAAAAGTTTAGACGTTTCTAACTCATTTTTAAGAGAAGTGAGCGATATTGAAATGCTCGATGACGATTATGAAAATTATAGTATGAATTTTATTGTTGGATGCTCTAACGAAGAGGAGCTAGACGCAATTAAGGGAATGTTTGGAACTAATAAGAAAAAGATTTCGTTTGAAACAGCTAAAGAGGTTATGTGTCAATCGCAATAATTGAATCTAAGAAGACAAAATCAGACTTACCTTTAAGTCCGATTGACGCTCATCTTAGAAACGCTTATGTATTAAGAGACGAATTAGATGCGACGATTTTATATAACAGAGACCACTTACGGGAACATTGGAATAGGAACTTCGAGCATATTGTTGTTTCCTATGGTACGTTTTATGCCGATATTATTCCGTTTTTGCGATGGATGGAAGACAGGAAAGATTTATCAAAATTTTATTTTTTAAGTAATGAATACAATCTATCTCCCAACTCATCGTTTCACAAATTTTTAAAAGAAAACAGCTTTGACGTTATCGCTAATCACGTTGAATCGGGAACAAATGTTAAGGGTTACTCTTCTTTTCACACTTTCAATTTGAATCTTTTATTATTCAAAGGTAGGAATGAGTTAACTGAGAAGAAATACGATTTGATTTATTGGGGAAGTTATAGACCAAACAGAGAGGTCTATTTTAAGAAATATTTTAACAAAGATATGATGCTTTCGACCTCACAAAAAAACCTAAGAAAATTTCGTGAGATTGGATGCGACGCTATTGGAATCAACAAACTCAAATGGGACAAGAACGCTGAGACATTAAATCTATTTAAATACACGCTCTATATTGAGGACTTAAAAACGCACGACCATTATTCGCATCTCGCAAATCGCTTTTATGAGGCTTTGCAGTGCAACGTACTGATGTTTTTCGACGTGAACGCTAAGAAAACAACGCAATTAGCTGGATTGGATGTGGATGACTTTTATTTCGTGAATGGAGCTACAGAATTAAAACAAAAAATGAAGATAGCAGATAAGACATACAACGAAAGAATTGAATCACAGGCTCGTTGGGTTGACTCAGCACTTGTGGAACGGCAAGAATTAATGAAAAACCTAAAAGAGCTATTTTATGCCTGATAAAACAGGTGATAACAGGTTAAATAACGGTCAATTTGCAAAGGGTACTTCAGGGAATCCAAACGGAAGACCAAAGGGTTCTCTATCTATTCCTGATATGTTAAGACGGATAGGGGAAGAGGACGTTCCTAAAGAATTAAAAGAGAGGGTGAAAAAATTATTTAATAGTGCAGAGCTAGGAGAGATTACAATGATGGAGGCTATAATGAGAACGACAATGATGTATGCGATACAAGGTAAGAGTTGGGCTGTTCAATTTATTGCTGACAGGATGGAGGGTAAACCTAGACAAACGATTGAGCTTGAACAACACGAGCCAATCCAACTAATAAAAACGGGAATAGACAATTTTGATAATGGGTAATTATGGACTTACAACAAACTCCAGTAATGGAAGATATTTTCAGTGCAAGGGAAAAATTTAAATGCGTCGTAGCAGGACGAAGATTCGGAAAAACTTATCTGGCAATGACTTGGTTATTAGGTGGAATCCTGAAACCAAATCAACGGAGATGGGTGGTTATGCCGACTTACAGACAGGGGAAGCTTGTGGCATTACCTGTTTTGAAACAACTGTTACGGAGATATTCAGGTTCGATACAGATAAACGAATCAGATTTGACGTGCAAGGTGGGAGGGGCTGAGATTGCAATTAAAGGTGCTGAAGACCCATCAAAATTACGAGGTAGTCATTTGAACAGAGTGGTAATGGATGAATACGCTTATATGAAAACAGGTGTTTGGGAAGAGGTTATATTTCCTATGATGACAACTATCCCTGATAGCGAGGCTTTATTCATTGGAACTCCTGATGGATTCAGTAATGGATTTTATGATATGTATTTAAAAGGTCAGGATTTATCAGAACCCGATTGGAAGTCGTGGCAGTTTACCACTTTAGATGGAGGATTTGTACCACACGAAGAAATAGAGAGAGCTAAGAAAACAATGGATGAGAGAACATTCAATCAAGAATTTCTTGCGTCTTTTGAGGCATCTCAAAATAGATGTGCGTACAATTTTAATCGTCAAGACAACGTAAAGAATATTCAAGATGAAACTACAAATATGTGGGCAGGTCTTGATTTCAACGTATCTAAGATGGCCTGTACTATAGCGATGGAGTACTCAAACTCAGTAGTACATTATGTAGATGAGATATGTTTGAAAAACTCAAATACTGAAGAGATGGCAAAAACGCTAAGAGCTAAATATCCTGACTTAAAATTCATTTATCCCGACCCTGCTGGCTCGGCTCGGTCAACTCAGAGTAGTAAGTCAGACCACGCTCTGCTCAAAGAATACGGCTTTCTTGTGAGAGCTAGAAAAAAACATCCAACACAAAGAGATAGGATTAATGCTTTAAATAGAAAATTAAAGGATGCTGAAGGAAATATCACAATGTTTGTATCTCCTAAATGTGTAGAGCTAATAAAAGATTTAGAACAATGTCAGAGAGACGTTAAGACAGGTGGAATAGATAAAACCGACATCGAAAGAAGTCATTTTTTAGATGCGTGTAGTTACCCACTTGAATATCGCTTTTCTGTCTCAGTGTCTCGTGCATTTTCGACTAAATGGTAACGGTGTATTAAATGATAATAAGAGATTTAACAAGGGGTTCAATATTAGGAGCGATTAAGAATACGCTCAATGAGGTTGAATCAAAGCGAACACGAGAACGCTATACAATGATGAACTACTATGAGGGTATGAGTTCAGAGATGGAAGGCGACATACGAAAATACTTCGATTCAGATTCATTAAGACAGACGCCAATTATGACTGAATCCCTTACATCAAAATTGGTAAACGCTAGAGCGATTGTATTTAAACAAGCTCCTGAAAGACAGGTGGACGAGAGGTACAATGATTACATTGGAGACCTCGATTCTGCTATGCTTAGATTTGAAAGAATGTGCTATTTATTAGGCACGACAGCTATGAAATCACGTTGGAATGAGGAAGAGCAACAAATGGATTATGTTCCACTTGTAGAATTTTATCCCGTGTTTGAACAATACTCAGAAGACCCAGCAGGTGTCTTTTACCCTCTTTATAATTATTCAACCAAGCTAGACAGACGAGACCAAATGTTCGCTTATTGGTCTGACGAAGAGCATTTTCTAGTTAATGGTAAAGGAGAGATAATAAAGAATGACGAGAATCCCGACGGAATAAATCCTTATGGAGTTATGCCTATTGTCTTTGCTCATAGACAGGTTCTCACATCCGATTGGTTTAGAGAGGGAGCATCGGATATTGTTTCTATGAATAGAAGTATTAATATTATGCTTACAGAAATGTCTCTAGCGATGCGTCTTCAAATGCTAGGACAACCCGTTTTAACATCTATTGATGAAGCGTCAAAAATCAAACTGGGTGCAGATAAACCTCTTGTTTTGCCAGAAAATTCTGACTTCAGATTTGAAAGTCCAGGCGGAAATCTAAATCAATATATTGAAGCGATGAGATTCTTTGTTGATTCAGTTGCTTATAATAACAATCTAAAAACTAAGTGGTCAGTGGGTAAGGAGAGTATGATGTCAGGCGAGGCTCTAAAGATGTCTGAGATTGATTTAACTGAATCAGTTATGTTAGATGCTCAGATGGTATGGAGACCCGTAGAAGATGACAGATTTAAAATTGACAGAGCGATTATTGAATACGAAACTAACGTTACTTTAGATGAAGAGTATAGCGTTGACTTTACTGAGCCTAGATTTCCTGAATCAGCTAACGATACTAGATTGCAGTGGGAGTGGGAATGGAAAAATGGTCTTAGTTCAAAGCGTGATTGGTACAGAGCTAATAATCCCGATGCAACTGAAGACCAAATCTCCGATATTATAGACACGGTTGAATCAGAAGAGACTCCAGCACAAGAAGGCAGTCAACCAACACAACCAGCATTTACACTAAGGAACTCTCTTTAATGGCAATAAGTGAACAGTCAAGATTTGTTAGAGACTTCTATAATGGTAGGAACAAGATTGCAGATAATATCAAGTCAAGTGCAGATAACGTATTGAAAGCAATAGACCTAGACTCGATGCTAACGAACCCAACTGAATATTTGAAATTATTAGGCAACGAATGGTTAAAGACCCAGCAATCTGAATTTAAAAAAGCATTTAAAGTAGGCAGGAAACACGGTAAAGAGATAGTAAGAGAGTTCAATGGCAAGGATTAGAGTAGATGCAAAACAGCTACAACGGAATCTCGATTATATGATGCGTAAGGGATTGAAAGTTGATTTATCAAAGCAAATAAACGAGTCTGCTGGTATCGTTATTAAAGACATCAAAGAGGGTGTCGCAATCGGTCAGGATATTAATGAGCAAAGATTTAAACCACTAAAAAGAGCAACGGTAATTTCTAAGAAACGTAAGGGAATGCCATTTCCTGCGAACCCGTTGATAGGAACGAGTCAGATGACAGGTGCTTTAGGTGGTGCAGGAAAGGGAGCATATTTAAAAAAGAGAGCGACTTCATCAAATCAGGTTGCTCAAGTATCTGCTCCAATGAGTAAAGCTCCTTATGGAATTTACCATCAAGAGGGAAATATAAACTTACCTCAACGAAAATGGTTTGGAGTAAGTAGGACTGCTGAGAGAGAAATATTTAAGAATTTAAACAGTTGGATGAAGAGGTTAATTAATGGCAGACGCTGACGTTTTAAATATCGAAACAATGGTTCAGGACATTACTGAGCATATTGATAAAGCTAGTATGATAATAGAAATTCAGTTAGCAGGTTCGGTACAAAAAACAGTAGTGGACTTAGAGACCCTCATTCAACAAATGAGAACTGCTGGAGCTACGGACGATGTAATTCGAGAGGTCTTACAAAGAGACCTAGAAACAGGTGGGAGAATTTTTGGAGGATTGAGAAGTCAGTTTAGAGCGACAGGAGATTTTGGTGTAGCACAAATGAGTAATATCGGGAGTGCTTATGAAATGTCCAGTGCTGGATTAACTGAGTATCAATGGCAGACAGCAGGGAATAAGATTTGCGACGACTGTAAAGGTCGGAGTGGAGACACAAAAACGTGGCAAGAATGGGAGACCGTAGGACTTCCTGCTACTGGATGGAGCGTATGTGGAACGCATTGTAAATGCACCCTAGTTCCAACTGGAACAGCAATTAGTCCTATAAAGGTTCAGAATCTTGCCTATAACTAACTCACTAAAGAGGTAACAAATGTCAGATAGTCAAACAGACGTAAAACAAGCAGAAGCATCTCCTGAAGATGTAAAACCACAGGAGTCAAGTCAAGACGTTAACAATGATACAGTTCCTTACGCACGTTTTAAGGAAGTGAATAGCAACTACAAGGCTCTTAAATCCGATTTCGATAAACTCAATGCAAAATTGAACGACATCGAAGAAAGCAAAATGATTGCAGAGGGCAAAAAAGACGATGTGATTGCTACTCTAAAGGGGTCGAACTCTGATTTATCCAAAAAGGTTGAGACGTTGGAAAATTACGTCAATGATGAGCGTTCGAGATTGCTAGAAGCCTTCCCTGAGGAAAAACGTGAATTGTATGCTGGAGTGGATTTACTCGTATTACGAGATATGGCTTCAGATAGAAATGAATTAACAAATAAAAAGGTAGGTGTTGAAAATAAGAGGGGTGGGACGACTATGTCAGCACCCAAAGATTTTCACGAACTGACAACGGAAGAAAAAAGCGACCCAGCAGTTTGGAGCAACTATCTTGAACGCTTTAAAAGGAAATAAATAAATTATGGCTTATGGAGCAGGAACAGGTGCAGGAATTTCAGGATTAACTGAAGTTGATGCGTTTATACCTGAAGTGTGGTCTTCTGCCGTCTTTGGTTATCTTGAAAGAGCTTTAAAATGGCGTGATAAAGTAGATGATTATTCGTCTATGGTATCAGCAGGTGGAGATAGAATCCACGTTCCGACAATAACTGAAGTTGCAGTACAAGACAAAGCACAAAATACAGCAGTTGAATATGATGCAACCACTGAATCAAAAGTAACCCTAGTGATTGACCAACATAAATACGCAAGTAAAATGTTTGAAGATATTGGAATGGTTCAAGCAAACGGTGGTTTAATGGCTAAATATGCAGAGGCTTTAGGCTATGCACTAGCTAAACAAATTGATGCCTCTATTGCAGGTATGATTGATGCAGGTATCTCAAGTGGTGCAACTCTTGGAACTGATGACACTTTAACAGATGCTGAAATGGAAACAGCTTTAGCATCTTTAGGTGAAGCAGACCTCGATTATAGAGATGGAAACTTAACCTTTATGGTTAACCCAACTCTTTATGCTGACCTATTGAATAACGCTAAGTTCGTTCGATATGACGCAAGAGGCGATGGCGGTGCATTAGCATCAGGTCGTTTAGGTGAACTCTATGGAATCCCTGTAGAGATGACTAACGCACTTGGTTCAGGTGGTACAGCAGTTAGTGGTGTAATTTTTCACAAGTCTGCTGGAGCAGTCGCTTTTCAACAAGGCGTACGTTCTCAGGCGCAGTACGATATTGATTATCTATCAACTAAGGTAGTTTTCGATTGTGTGTACGGACGGAAAATTATCCATCCAACTCGTGGATACAAATTCACAAACGCTAGTTAATTAGCGTATAACCAATGAGTGAGGCGAGGTCTCAGATTGGCTTTTGAGACCTCTAATCGCTCGAATATGGAGTTTTTATGGCAAGTAGGACAGATTTATCGAATCTATCAGTAGCTCAAGGTTACAAACAAATTATGATTGTAGGAGATTCTGATGGTATTCACGCATCAACGGTTAGGAGAGTCTATGATGGAGACGGAACTGCGTCTGATTTAGAATTATCAGGGAACGCTGTCAACGTAAAGACTCAGCTAAAGATTGCAGGGAGTGGAATCACGGCAACAGCAAACGAGCTTAACCAATTAGATGACAAAACGGTTGGCGGAACAAACGCTGACGACATCGTAGATATTGCGACAGCTCAAGAATTAACAAATAAAACCATTGACGGAGGTACGTTCTAATGGCAAATAAAATCATATTAAAAAGAGGTGCTGATGCCAATGTTAGTTCTCTTACTCCTAATAGTGTAGGTGAGCCGGCTTGGGGTACTTCTGACAATAAACTTTATGTCGCAAGTGGGACAAGTTCAGGTAATTGGGAATGGGTTGGTGCGCCGATTCAAGCTCAAGCAGACTTGGATAATTCATTCACTGAGGCGACAGATAAAAAATTAGCATCAAGTAAAGCAATTAAAGATTACGTTGATGCTCAAGTAACAGCACAAGACTTAGATTTTTCTACAGACTCAGGTTCGGGTGCAGTTGACCTAGATTCTCAAACACTTGCTCTGACAAGTGGAGAGGGTGTTGACATTACTCACTCAGGACAAGCAGTAACGATTGCAGGTGAAGATGCTACGACAACTAACAAGGGTGTGGCGAGTTTTGCAAGTGCTGACTTTACAGTTTCAAGTGGTGCAGTTTCAATCGCAAGTATTAGTAACTCTCAGATTGATAACAGTTCAATAACTGTATCGGACAGTTCAAATACATCACCTGTCAATCTTGGTGGAACACTTACGATTCAAGGAACATCAAACGAAGTTACTGTGGCAGAAGACGCAGGAACGTTTACAGTTGGACTACCTGATGACGTTACAATCGGAGGCGATTTAACAGTAAACGGCACAATGACCACTGCGAACGCTCAACAAGTTGAGCTTGGCGATGTCAATATAATGATGGCAAAAAACAACTCTGCCAACTCAGTTGATATTGGATTCTTTGGTAAGTACGTTTCAAGTGGAACTAAATACAAAGGTATTTTTTCAGACCAAGACAACTCAGATACTTGGACATTTTTTAAAGGTTCGGGGACAGAACCAGCGAATACAGTTGATACTACAGATGGGACTTACGCTTTAGCAGGTATTAAGTGTGCTAGTGTAGATGGAGCTACGTTGGATGGTGGAACGTTCTAATGGCGAACACAATCATTTTAAAAAATCGCAGTAATACAAGCAGTCCTAAACCAAGTACAGGAGACCTGACAAGTGGAGAATTGGCAGTAAACTATCACGCTGACGTGAGCAAACTTTACTTCAAAGATTCAGCTAGTACGATTCGTGAAGTCCCTGACGCAACTGCTGTCAGCGACGAGGCAACTGCTTTAGCAATAGCTTTAGGATAATAATATGGCAAATACATTCAAAAACGACAAAGAAAGGCTAATTGGGACTAGCGAGGTTTCGGTCTATTCAGTAGGAAACACATCAGGACATAAAACGATTGTTATTGGATGTAGTCTTGCTAACAGAAAAACCAATTCAATTACAGTAGATGTCTTAGTTTATGAAACTGATAATAGCACATCTTACTACTTGGTTAAAGACGCACCGATTCCTACTGGAAGTTCTTTGGAAATTATGGCAGGGAACAAGCTAGTTTTAAATCAAGACGAGGAAATCAGAGTGAAAGCAAGTGAAGCCTCTGCTGTAGATTGCTTACTCTCAATAATGGAGATTACTTAATGGCATATTTTGGCAATAAGCCTTCTGACCAAGCGATAAAGATTGGTGAAAATACAATACTTTCATCAATGATTGATGATGGGGTAATTGTAGATGCTGATATAAATGCAAGTGCCTCAATTTCCGTATCTAAAACTCAGTTAGCAGGTGGAACAGGATTAACGCTTTCAACTAATACGCTTAGTGTTGATGCAAGTCAAACTCAAATAACTTCAGTTGGAACTATAGGTACAGGAGTATGGCAAGGAACTAAGGTTGCAAGTGCTTATTTAGACGATGACACCGCTCATTTATCAGGTAGCACATTTACAGGAACAGTATCTTTAGGTGATTTAGATATAATACCAACTTCATCTAATGTATCTGTTATAAAACACGATAGTGGTAGTGGTTCATTAACTATACAAGGCGACCAAGTTAATATCAAAAATAGGGCAGGAGATGCGTCAGGTTTACAATACAATGATGGCGGTGGAGTTACTTTTCCAAATAATGTAATTATAGGAGGAGAAAATGCTACTCCTGAAGTCGAATTGTTTTACAATCATTCTAATGGTAGTGATTATAAATCATATTTAAAATTAGCAGGTAACGATTTAGAAGTTCGTGGTAGTAGTGGGACTATGGAGTTTTATACAGGTGCAGTAGATGGAGATTCATCAACTTTAGCTCTTTCAATTGATAGTTCACAGAACGCTACTTTTGCAGGTTGGGTATATGTAGATAATAGAGTAATGGGGGCAAGTGGAGATATTAGAGTTGGTTCAAATGATGGTAACGAAATGTTACATCTATTAGCAGATGGTACTGCAAAAATTGACACAGCAGGAACTACAGCCTTAACTATAGATTCATCACAGAGAATTGGAATTGGTACTGCTTCGCCAGCAAGTACGCTTGAAGTTGCAGGAAAATTAACTGTTGATGATTCAAA
>CEUI01017015.1_pt1 | contig 32775 bp, 32 predicted proteins | sample 531411 | NCBI WGS metagenome assembly CEUI01 (sample SAMEA2622841, study PRJEB7988) | marine metagenome | isolation source: saline water (ENVO:00002010), including
TAGATAAAGAGTTCTTTAATGGTAAGAACTATATGTTATCATATAAAGCAAAAGATTGTTTAGATGATGGTACTATACCAGAAGCTTGTATAGGAGATCTAAATCTTGGAATACAATTCTGGAATAGTTATGATGGTTCAAGATCATTTGGATTTTCATTAATGCTTTATAGATTAGTATGTTTAAATGGTATGATGAGCAAACTACATCTACAAAACTATAGATTTAGACATGCACCTGGCTCTGAGGATTGGAACAATCAATTAGAAGCTATGGTACATACTATTAATCTATCACAAGATGGAGAGAATCAAGGCTTAAATCAGATGGTAGAAGGTATAGCAGCTTTAAATAATTATAGATTATCATCTAAGAAACTTGGTGAAGTTAGACATAATCATCTAAAAGAAATACCAACAGGAGTATGGGGTGAAATCACAGATAGATTCCTGAATCCTGAAGGTGAATATTATTCAGATACAAATGGTTGGGGATTACTCAATTCAGCTACAGATATATTGTGGCATAAAGAGAAACCAACTCTTGCATCATATAATCAAAATGCAATCATAACTGATGGATTAATTATGGCTGCAACAACTTAGGGTGATGTGGATTAGTCACATTTACTAATACCCTAAAATATCTTGTTGGGAATCAGAAGCATTCTCTACGTGGTAAAGATGACATATTTCCAATTTGGCCAGTCATCCTAGAGAATAAAGCGAAATGCGGGTAGGGCAACACGGGTGTCGTGTCGGGATATAAATTAAGGAGAAAAAATGAAACATAATGCAATGTTAGGATTAATTAATGCTATATTTGAACAAGTTGAAATAATACATACACAAGGGCAAAAAGAATATGCTATGGATGAAGATAATGTATTTGCAAACTTTGAAAGAATAGCTAATCAATTAAAAATGGACAGAAAGATAGTTTTATGGGTATATCTTATGAAACATATAGATGGGATAGCTTCATATATTAACGGACATAGATCTCAAAGAGAAAAAGTTCAAGGAAGATTAACTGATGCTATTGTATATTTATGTATACTCTGGGGTATGATAGAGTCACATGAAGATGAATATCCAGGTAAATCAAAATATTATTATAACAGACAAGGAGAAAAATAATGAAATCAACTAAAGAAACAACTAAAAAAACTAAAGAAACAAAACCAACTAAAGAACAAAATGATATTAATGAAATATGGGATGAAATAGGAGAGATTAATAAAGCTATTGATAGAATATTCAATAGACTAGGTTTAGAATAATGTCTAAAAGATATAAAGATATTATAGAGAATATTGAAAAATGTAATATTGATTTTATATCAACATTTGATAATGTTCTAAATAAAGAACAATGTAAAACTTTGATTGACATATTTGATGATTTTCATAAAAAACATAAAACAGCACCTGGTGGAGTTGGTGCTGGAGATCAGCAATCAATTAATCTTTCAAAGAAAAAAAGTTATGATATATCTTTTGCTTCAAAAAGTAACAATAAGGAATTAGATGATTTATTTCTAACAATTATAAAAAAGATAAGTATGTATACATATTATTATTTATTGTATATAGGATTTTTTGGAGCAGAATTTGCAGGAATACCATTAGATCTATTTCTTCATAATTTAGAGAAGGGAAATATAGAGGAAATGCCTGATAATATAATGTTAACTGCTAGCTTTTTGCGTTACTATCCTAAGAAAAAAGGTGGGTATTTTGTACCGCATCATGATAATTCTGGATTAGCTACTAGAAGAAGAATTGTAGCAATTATACTATATTTAAATGATGTAGAATATGGAGGTGAAACAATTTTCCCTGTACTTAAAAGACGTATTACTCCAAAAATGGGAAGATTAGCTATTTTTCCATCTTTTATAACACATTTACATTATGGAAATTCTTCACCTGAGGCAAAATATGTAGTAGTATCACATATTGAAGATAGATCTGTAGAAATTATAATTAACAAAGGAGAAACTAATGGCAAATAAGAAAAAACCAACAATAATGGAAGTTAAAAATGTAATTAACAATGTTATCCATTATATGACTGAATTGCAATCAGAGATAAATAAAACAAATGCTGCTTTTCAAAGTTATGTAGAATTTAAAGGAGATAAAGAAAAGTGGATTGAAGCAATAAAAGCAACTAGTGAAAAATTAAATAAAGGGGAATCAAATGAATCGAACGGAACAAAACCTAGAGATAGCATTAGAGAAGATTAAAGAATTAACTTTAGAGAATAAAACACTCGAAGGGACAATACTACTACTTCATCAACAAATAAATAAGTTAGAGCAACCAACCATATCTATAAAGCCAGATAATTCTCAAAACATAGATCATATATTAAAAGAAGCTGATCAGGCTATGAAAAGATATACTAATAAATTAAGGAAAGAGGGGTTAAAATATGCCAAGCAAAAACAAAGCTAGAGGTAATAGATTAGAAAGACTAGTAGTGAATCAAGCTAAAGAAATAGGAATATCTGCAATTAGAGCTTATGCTAGTAATGGACTATCTTTAGGAGAAGCTGAAGATGTCGATGTAAAAATAGGGGAATTTAAAGGTCAATGCAAAATGCGTAAAAAGATTGCTTCCTTTATGAAACCTCCAGAAAGTTGTGATATTGCTTTAATTAAAGAAGATAGAGAAGATACTCTGGTAGTTATAAGATATCAAGATTTTCTAAATATGATATTAAAGCAAATGGGGAAATTATGAGGCTTGGCAATACATATATAGGAGTAATTATGGATGGAGAATATTCTTCTATATATTTGTTTCCCTTTGGAATTGAAATATTAGTTTATAATGGAATAAGGATTAATTTCATTTTAGCAATGTTTCAAATAACATTACACTTAACTGAAAATATAACATTATTCTGGAATGATTAAATAAAATGCGTGGGTTGGTATTCTCCTACATTAACTGATTAACGCCCACGCAGCATTCCTTCTAATACTTTAATAGCTTGACTTTCTTGAGATTTACGATTTTTCTTAGCTTTTTTACCCCAAATCATTTCATGACCTTTTTTAGTCCATGTTGAAGGATAAGCTTTAAAATAATGAGTAAATAAATCTCTACCTCCTCTACCTGCTTCTAAAGAAGGTTTAATTTTATTTTTAAATACTCCCCATGCAGTAGAATATTGATAAGCATTATATAATTCTGTTTGTTTATCATTAGGATTTGAAAAATCTACATTACCAAATAGAATTTTATTTAAAGTGCTTTCATCTAGATCAATAATACCTGCAGCTATCATTAGATACTTTAAGTGACCTATAGTAGGACCTGTAAATTCAGAAAGTAATCCAAAAGTCCCTTTATCTGGATTATCATATTCCGTTAAATCATCAATAACTCTAGTAATTCTTTGCTGAGTTTCATTCTCAAATAAGTTAAATAAATTAGTATTTAAGAGTGCGCTAGTTAAGGCTACCATTAAAGATGTACCTGCATATCTAGCAAAATATTGCATATCTGCAGATTCTGACAATCCTTGTTTAGCTAATACAGCTTTTATTGATCCTTTAAATTGACTTGTTTGTGTTTCGATTAAAGATAAAGGATAATGCATTAATTGAAAAGCAACTTCTGTAGTTGCTCCTAATGCGGAGTCAGCTAGCTTTCTTGTAATACTGCCATTCTCAAATTCTTCTACAGTTTTTCCAAATCCTCGTACAATTTTAGCTTTTGCATGTTTTGCATATTCGTAAGCAAAAGAATTAACCATTTGTAATGCAAAATTTTGAGCAAATTTCTCTGCTTTAACAGTATCATATCCATTATCAATTAAAGATGTATATTTTTTATAAAAAGCTGTACGAAACATCCATTTACGACTATTATTTTCTGTTATTCTATGAAATATTAATGCTTTATCTAATGTCCATTGTCCTGCATCAATAAGTGCATCTTTTAATAAATCATTACCTTTTAATAATTTACCTGTTTCAGGATCAAAACGATATTGCCCGCTTTCATAATCTGTTCTAGATATCATACCCTCATTATATAATTCCCTAGCTGCATCTTTAAACCTAAATCCTTGTTTTGATTCTACTCGATCCATGGTATCTCTAAAAGTTTTATCTGCATTATAGGAAGAAGCAGTATCAAATAAGCTTTTATATCCTACTCGACTATAAAAATGAGCAGCACTTAACCAGTTTTTTACACCTCCAGTAAAATTCAATCCCATTGTTCTGGCTGTTTGGTATGCTGTTAATGCTAAAACTGCATTGTTAGTCCAATTACTTCTACCTTTAATACCTTCAGTAAATACTGTATATTCTTCATCTATAAATCTTTTTAATCCTTTAACAAAATTTAGATCAGATTGAGGTATATTTTTTAATGCTCTTAAATACTGAACTTGAGTGTGGATCATTTTATTAAATTGAACAGCTTGATGTCCATATTCATTGATAACAAAAGAAGGATCTACTTCCCAGAATTTTTTTAAGGAAACATTTCTATCCTTTACATGGTCTGGTACAGCTTTTAAATCAATAGTATCGAAAATATCTTTAATAACACCTTCGAAATTTGAATTTTTAGTCTTCATATTTGAATCTATTGCTTTACTAATTTTTGATTTAATTTCAACAATACTTTCAAATTGAGTATGAGGAAAATAACCTCCAGATTCAGCCCATTGTTTATAATCTTTCTTTTTATCTGGATCAATTAATCTTTCCATTTTACTAACATAATCTTCAACTCTTTCAATCATACGTTTAGCTGTAGGATTTTGTATTTTTGCATTTTGAGTATTACTAGAGTTAATATATTTTAACGCTATTAATTTTTTAAACTGATTTAAGCCATTAATATAAACATGCCCCATATTAGCCATCATTTTTTTAGCTTCTTTTACAGCTTGTACAACATGTGAATTATAAACTCTCTTATCTTTACCAGAAAGAGCTGTTTGAAATTCTAAATTATTCATTTGTATTAAATCTCGAAATTGTCGAACTGTGATACCTCCATCACTTTCTATAAATTTCTCCATTTTTTCAACAAACTTACTAAAAGTTTGATCAGTAGCATCTTGATTTACAAGTTCATCTCTAATGCCACGCAATTCTTTTATAGCTTTATTTCCTCTTTTTGGACCAAGTACTCTAGCTGTTAATCCACCAGAAGCTTGATTTTCACTAATATAAGCTTCGAATAAATGATTCATCATTTTTTTACTATGTTCCATAATCGTACTAACATTAACACGTTCATGTCCTAAAATTTCATTTAATTTAGTATAGAAATGCCTTGAAACAGGATCTTGTTTAGACAAGCCTTCTGGGACAGCAAAAATAAAATCACCAAATTTGCCTCCTAATGCATTATTGTAAGCATTCATTTCAACTTTCATACGTCTAAAATGATGTGCTTGAAAAGGCGTATCAAAATCAAAAGGTAGTTCTAATCTTTGAGACATTAATTTTTCAAAAGATGCCATAGATGCATTCAAATCATAAAAGCCATTATAAGTAAATCGTTTTTTAATATTATCTTTTTTTAACCAACTATCAAATAAATTATCTATTTCTTTTATTCTTTGCTCTTTTTCTACTGTAGTAGGATTACATACTGCCATCTTCTCTCCTTGTTATTAACATTTTGTTGATCCTATGCCTTCACTTCTTAATTGACTGTACTTAAAATTTCTAGAATTTGCATTTCTAACAGGAACCTTAGTACCATTATCATTTTGAAATTGAATTATTTTTGGCCTATATTTAAAATCTATATTTTCAATATGCTTATCTAATAAAGGACTACTAAAATTAATATTCAGATGTTTACCCATTGTACGTAAAACATTTGGAATTAAAGAACCTTCATAATCAAATTTAGTATCTCTATTAGTTCTATCATATACACCAATATCTATTTTAAATTCACCTCTTTTAGCAGACTCCCAATCTGAAATTAGTTTTTTAGAATATTCTTGATGTCCATTATTTTCTGCCCAATTTAGCACTGTTTTTATTAAAAAATTATTCATTTTATATCCTAAAATTGGAGCTCCATTTTTATCAACATGATATAATTGAGCTGATAACTTAGGTTGTATTAAATAATTAAAAATTGATGTTACAGGATCTGCTCCATTAACAACTTGTGGCTCCCATTTATCATAAAAAGCTTTAAGATGAGCAGCTTGATTAGCTTTATCCATAGCATATAAAGGATTACTTAATACTTTATGAGATAATGACTGCTTAATGGTAGAAATATGATCATGATTAAGTGTTGCTCTTAAAGTAATAACATCTTGAATAAATTCATCAACACCTTGTTTAATAAAAGAATCAGGCGGAATTTCATTTAATCTTGTAACTTCATTTAAAGCTCTTGCATAGCTCATATCATTTTCACTTAAAGCTGCTCTTTTTTGTGGTTTTTGATCTACAATATAAGTTCTGCCTTTTGCCTTTTGTGCTGAAACTTTAAATGGATGTTTTTTACTATAAAATCCTTCAAAATTTAATTGTCCATAATTTATTCTTTGATTAGAGACTTCAAATCCATATAATGTATTAGCTGGATCATCCTTTACAGGCTTTATATCACCTTTTATTGAATATATAGCGACTTGTTCATTTTTGTTTTTTAAATAGTCAAGTCCAATCTTTAAGTATTTTTGGTCTTTCTTGAGTCTTTTAATTTGCAAATCAGGTTTATTTATTATAATATCTTGTGCTATTTGCACATCCATAAGTTCGGATGCTATTTGTAAATTTTTCAATCGATTAACTAATTTATCTAATTTAGTACTATTAGAAAATCTTTCAGCTCTAAAATATTCTATAGATGACATTAAATTAGCATGTTGTTGCTGAATCATCTCTTTTAAAATACCATTATTTAAAGCTTTTCGCATCGTTTTATTCTGATTATAAGATTCTTCTTTAGCTCCAAATGAAAGCACATCAATATTTTTTGCTAAAACTGAAGGATTATTTTCACCTAACATTCTAGCTGTTTCTACATAAGCTTCAATATTTCTAACAAATAATCCAGCTTTATTATAAATTTCCAGATTACCACCAGAAATACCTTCATAATTAGGTGTCCAGAAAGCCTTTGTACTTAGTAATTTTGCCATTATATGTCCTCCAATAGACATATCCATAGCTTCACCAACAGGATTGTTGGAAGTTAATGATTTAAAATTAAAATTTAAATTTAATGCACCTGTAAAACTCTTGCCTTTAATAATATCCTCAAATAACTCTTGCCTACCTTTTTGGTTTATATATTCTTTCCCATGAAAAGATTCTATATATTCATTGACATATTTTTTAACATCTGGGTGATGTTTACCTTTTTGATATTGCAGCAATTGAATTCTTTTTCGAGTTTTACTAGCAAGAAAATCAGTTGGATTTGTAAATAGATTAGACATATCATAGAAAGCATTTTTTAGTTCATCAGGTTCTGGATTCCGACTACCTTTTTCATCCCATGTGTCATTTTGGATCATATTTGCTTTTCTTAAAGTTCTTAATATATCTATAAACATATTTTTATTAATTCGACTCATTTCAAATCCAGAGTCTTTCTTTATAAAGCCAATACCATTATCCCACATTTTTTCTAAATTAGGGTCAATAGTTTTAAGATCTATTTTATTTTGAATATTATCTTTAACAAATTTAGGTAAGGCCTCTTTGCCAAAAAAGATAAAACTTTCTAACGCATCAGTTGTCCTTACTATATCATGAATGCCTTTATGTATATCTACTGAGTTTTGTATTATATCATAAAAAGTATCAATAGCTTTCCAAGCTTGACTATCAAAACCCTTAAATGAAGTTAAATCATGCAATACACTTTTGTTATTAAATTGAAGGTCTAGTCTATTAAGCCAAGATAAAGCATTTCTCATTCCTATAATTTTACCCATATTCATTTTAGCTTTAGTAAGAGTATTGGCATAATTATGAAAGCCTACTGAATTTCCAATTTCACCTGCTTTATTATTCTCCCCTAATCCAAAAATATTAATATAATCTCTATTTAAAACTTCTTGAGTAGGAAGCATGTTGAAATCACTTTTTCTTCCATTTTCTAGCAAGAAATCTCTATATATGTCAAAAGGAACACGAGTATGAGTATATAGATGGTCTCCATCATTATCTCTTTGCATAATTGTTCTAAGATCATGAACATTTACTTCAACTAAACCATTTAATTCATTGTTAACTTTAGAAACTCTCATAATGACTTTATCATGCCCTATAATAGGAATTGCATGACTTAGTGAGCCAAATTCTATATTATATTTATCAGCCAAAGCACTAGTTTGTAATTTTATAGGTTTTTTACTACCAGTTTTACTAATACTTTTACCTTTTAGCAATCTAAAAACATCATAATAAGTTAATTCAAAACGATTTACTAAGTTACTAATTTCATTTAAAACTGACTCTACTTCTTTTTTAGTTTTATCACTAGTTCTATTTTTGAATGGAATATAATCCTCTTGGCCTGATTTTCTTGTTACTTTAATGTTTGTCTGATCTTTAGCTATTGTTGTACGTGGTGTTATATCCGTTACATTAGATTTATCTAAATTACTATAGAATGTACTAAGATGCTCATATTTAGCACCTTCTAAAGACAAAGATACATCTACTCCATGTTCATCTCTATATATAAATTTTTCTTGATTTATATTATTAGATTCTCCCTTACCTAATGAACGATTAGCTTGATGTCTACTAATACCAATAGAACCATATTGCATAGTTACTCTATTGTAATGATTCCTTGCGCCTTTTTCTCCTACATAAATATCTGCAAATACAGGAATAGATAAATCCATTAGAATATTAGGTATTATATAATTATCTTCTCCACCTCTTCTATTGGGAATAGTACTCAATTCTTTATAATTTCTACTACGCAATACTCTACGCAATGGATTTGTAACTATTGGATTATTAGGCATAGCTCCATATTCTAATATTAATTTAACTGTGCCTACATCTCCTTTATCCATAGGATTGCCTTCGGATTTACCTATATCGTATAAAAATTTAGCTAATTGTCCTCCATCATTATGTATAACTTGCCATTCTTGACTTATATTTTTCATTTTATCAGCAAGTCCCATCCATAGTAATGAAGATTTTATACTGCTCGAAGATTGAAAATCAAATATAGAAGGAGATATATTTACTCCATCTCCTTTTCTTGATACGAATGATACTCCTATTTTATCAACAGATAAAGACATTCTACTATTATTATTAGATTTTAATATAGAATTAGACCAATCTTTCCCCTTACCTGTTATATTATGGGGAATAATATCAGATCCAGCTATACTTGAACCATGTAATTGTTTAGCAGATTCAGTCCCTATCATTATATCTACTCCTTTAGGCATATTTTTAGCAATATCAGGATGATATATTAAATATCCTTTACCTAATAATTGGTTTTTTCCTGTTCCAAATATAATAGTTTTAGCGCCATTCGCATCCTTGTAAAAATCTCCAGTATATGCTCCTTTATGAGCCATTATAAGAGACATAAATCTTTTAGAAGCAAACTTAGCACCATCTAATAAAGAATTCTCTAAGCTAGGATATAGTTTGTTTATAACATCTTGCGTATTATTATTAATTATATCTTTCAAATCTCCAGAAGCCTTTTTACCAAGATTTTTTAATTGATCTGTTACAATAGTTTCAATATTCAAAATATCGCCTACTTTTTTAGAACTAGTTTCATCTAATGTCTGGACTATTACTTCACCCTTTTGATTCTTCCAAATATCTCTAGCAATATCTCTGACTTCTTTTAAAGGATGTCCTGATTTAGAAGATAACCATTTTAAAACATTTACATTTAAAGGTTGAGTGGTTCCTCCATCTACCAAGTAACCTATTTTATATAATTTTGCTAAAGTTTCTGCTTGAGCTGCTTCGTTCCCTTTACTAACTTCTTTTAAATAATTATCAAAATGACCTCTTCCACCTTGACTTTCTAAATATGGAGCTAATAATTTAATTTCTATATTATGTCTTGAAGTATTTGCTGAATCTACTAAATCTCCAAATATATTCTTCAATTGTTTTGCAATAGCTGTTTCGCCAGTTTTTTCATACCTAGCTAATGTTTTATTAAACCAATTATCAAAATCTTTATTTAATCTGTTTAAATTTTTCTCAGTTCCTATAAAGGCTAATTTATTCATAGGAGATAATCTTACATAAAATAAATGATCTGTATTGGTATCTTTTATTATTCGATTAATATCTCCAGGAGTTAGTTTAGCAGTCTCTGCTACATTGTTTAATATTTCTGGAATATTTTTACTACTTCTAAATGAATTATTTAATAATGATTGAATTTCAGAAGGATTAGAGTGCAAGAGATCTAATTGCGTATTAAGCATTTTACCACCTACTTCAGCACTTACAGTAGAGCCAATAAATATAACATCTAAATTTTTATCTGAAAAATATTTAGTATTAGGATGTTCAATAGAAGGAGAAGTACTGTCCATCGCTAACATGTTTTTTTGACTACCTTCAACTACAGCTCCTTCAATTTTTAACTTAGGTATAGGCTTAGAGTTGATTATAGTCATTAATAATTGAGTTGCATTTTCTGCTCTAAAATTATCCCATTCTCTCCTTTTTTCAGCTAATGTTTTTCCTTGAGAATAACTATGGTTAGCAAAATCTCCTTCTCCGAATATATAATCTTTAATATTTGATGATAATAGTTCTCCTAATTCTTTTGCAGATTTTGCACCTTGTATATTTGACTGAAATAAAGGATCTACTTTGCCATCAGTACCAATTAATCCATATTGTTGTAATATTTCAGGAACACTTTTTTGATGTTCAACAATCTTTCTACCTTTATCTAAAGACCTAGCTGCTTCAACACCTTCTTGTCCTAAAGGATTATTAACATTGTTCATAACAATCATTTTATTAATCTCTAGATTAAGATTCTGTAATAATTCTTTAGCATCACTAAATGAACCATTGTCATTAATCTCTTTTAATAATTCTCTAATACCTTTAGAAGGCTCTGCAGTATCAATATTCTTATTATGTTTGTTTATATGTTCTTGGTGCCATTTGTAAATCAAATTATTGATCATTTCAGCAGATTCTGCTGGAGTAAGGCCTATACCTGCCCTACCTCTTAAAGTGGCGTTATATAGCTTATTAGTAACCGAATTTGCTAATTCTACAGAGCTTTGCTCTGATTCTATCATTTTAGATAAGATTCTTTGTATAGGAGCTTTATATAATTCTTGAACTTTAAATGGATCATCTATTCCTTCAATGTCAACCACTTTTCTAAACTTTTCTTGAACTTTTAATTTATTTTGTGCATCAATACCTAATTGAAGCATTTCATTTAATTTAATTTCAATTGCAGAAATTTGTTGATCAGCCTCACTGTTAGCCTTAATAGAATTTCTAAAAATTCGTATTTTTTCCATTAAATTTTGAATAGATTTTACAGGATTTTCTACTCCTTCTATAACAACCTTTTCAGCAGGATCTATAGTTCTAATGATATTTTCTACCATAGCCATCATATCGCTTAATTCTTTTCTAGATCCTTTAATATTTGTATTAATATAATCTAAACCTTCATGTGCATTTAATAGGAAATCATTAACAGTTTTATTATTAAGCATTCTAGCGGCTTCTATATAATCTTTAGGATTAATATTATCTAAGAATGAACGATTGGTTGTAGGATCTACTAATGTATAAGCAGCTCTTTTAATAATATTAGTACCAAGAGCTTTTTCTAAAACATTATGTGCTTGTTCTATTTTAACTATATCCTTATCTGTATAATCGAATTCTCTTTTTAAAGCTGCTTTGAATTCAGGAGTAGATTCAGGTAAATAAAATACTCCATCTTTATATATGCCTGCATTTTTATCAATAAGGAATTTTGCAACAGGTAGTACTCTGGCATCCATTGAATGCTCTCCAAAATACCTATCCATATAAAGTTTATCCATATATGCTTCCATATTATTTTTCATATCTTGAGGTAATCTGTGGAAGAATTCTTGATATTTACCATGTAATAATTTTAATTCATCATAGCCTATCTTTTGATTGCCTGTAGGCTTATCTTTAGATGCTCCTCCAGTAATTTGTTTTCTTATATTAAATAAAGGTCGCAACATATTAACCATATCTAATATTTCTGCAGTTTTTTTACCTTCTACTGATTCTGGAGAAGCATCTCTATTAAAGTCTGGCATTGTTTTATTATTTACATAATCATCAATACTTAAACTATATTTTTTACTACCTTGAACTCTAAAAAGATTATCTAATGATTGAGTAAGTGAACGTTCATTACTGCTTTCTCCTTTATTCGACACAACTCTATATAATGCATTATTTGCTGCTACACCTTTTGCATGGCCAAGAAAATTAACGATTGGATGTTCTGCTAATTCATATGCAACTTTATTATTAATAGAGTCATCTAGAGCTCTCATATTTCTTGAAATAATATTATCTACAGATTTATTGAACTCAGCCGCACTTAATCCAGATTTTTTAACTATTTCTTCATAAACTATTCTTGTATTTAATCCCTGATCATATAAATCAGCAAGACCCATATCTTGTAATTTTCTCAATAAACTATTAATTTGCCCAACATTACCTAAGGGATTTCCTTCTTTAACTACATCAATTATGCTACCTACAACTTGACCTTTAGAATTAATTTTTAAATCTAAACCTAATCCATCCAATTCTTTAAACATAGTTTGCATAGATTTCCATGCATTATTAGCTGGAACTTCTGTTAAATGCCCCATAATATCTTCAAAGGTCATTTTTTTCAAAGTAATCGTTTCTCCATTTAATCCTTCTTTTACAGGTAATTGATTTAAACGCATTACTAAATCATCTAAACTTGCTTTATCCCATTTTAAAATATCACTTTCTTTATATGTACCATCACGAAAACTTTTTACCATATCATATAGATTAACTAATTCTGAAGCTTTTCTATGAGAAGTATTATGATATTCTCCTCCACTAGGCAATGCTTTTACACCAGCTTTAACTTCATCAAATATTCGTACTATATCTTGCATTAAAGGAACTTGATCAAAAGTAGCTCCAGATTCTTGTAGAATATGTTGAGTTTCTCTCATTCTAATAACATCCTTAACATTTTTTGCTTTAACTCCTAATGTATTTAAAGCCTCTGTATAAGGCGTGAAATTAGCCATATATCTACCTTGAGATTCTCTTCCCCAAGCACCTTTACTTTTTGTCATTATAGCAGACATAACCATATGAGCAGATATTTCAGAAGGATCCATACCTTCCCAGGCTCCTTTTTGTATCATCCAACTGCCATTCATTGCTAAAATACCTAATGCCATTCTTCCTTTAGATTCCCACGTATCTCTAAGCCAATTTGGTCCCCATTTTGATAATAATTCTTTGTTAACGCTTCCTCTCATTTTCTCTAATAAAGTAATAACATCTTCGCTACTATTGATATATTTGCCATTTTTCTTATCAGTTAAAAATTTAATAATTTGCTCTCTATCATATAGCTTTTTGCCACCTACTTTCCATACAGTATTACTTAATCCAGAAAGATTATATAAATCATTTTTAGATCCATTGACCATTACTCTACCTAAATTTCTAAGAACCACATCACCATGTTTATCTAAAATAGAATTATAATTAGCTTTCTTATAAGCATTCCATTTCATTCCCAAGAATCTTTGTACACTTTCATGACCACCTTTTCCCCAAGCTCTAATAACAGGGAAAGTAAAGGACATTATTGCAGAATGTGACATTGTACCCCAAACATCCATATCTCTGCCTTCTTGCAATGATTTTATTCTTTCTACGCCTAATCCATGTGCATTCAATATAAATAAATCTTGTGCTGCCATACCAAAATATTTAGATATAACATCTCTAGTCTTGCTTGGAATACCGCTGCCTCTCAAACCTCTTTCTACCCATTCAGCAATATCGTTAACATATGTTTTACCTTTAACTAAATCATCTACCCATTTTGTTGCAATTTCTCTAGTTTGTAAATATCCCTGTTTGCCTAATTTAACTCCAGATTCCTTTAAAGCTTTTGCTATAACATGAGAACCAGTATTTATAAGCGCATTTGTAGCATCAATGCCTGCTTGACCTGCTACATTCATATCTTTTAGCCATTGCACACTATTATCATTTTTTGTCGCTTTTGCAAGAGCTTTCTGTACACTTGGTCCATATTGTTGCTCTAATACTTCATTTAAAGTTTTGCCCGATTTATTTGCAATCTTTGTAGCCTGTTCAATAATTTTTTTACTTGCTTTTTCTGAAGTACCTAAAAGACCTAACTTTTTACTAGCTGTTGTTGCAGCGGTAGATAGTTGTTTGTTAGCACTTAATATTCCTGGAAGTTTTGTTGCAGCTCTAGCTCCCTTACCTAATAAAGCAAATGGTCCAACAAAAGGAAGCATCATTCCTGCACCTTCTCCTATAATCCATCCTGCTCTTTCAGCTCCGCTCATTTCTTCCCAAGATTTAGAGTCTCTACCCCATTCTGATGCACCCCAAGTCACTCCTGATGCGGCTCCCCATGCAGCTTCACCAAGAAAATCCCATAATGCTCCAGATGATTCATCTTCCATAGGAGTAGCTAAAGAAGGATATAAAGAACTTCTTTGTGTTGATGGACTACCTAATGGATTAATAACATTATTATTTGACTCTCTTTGATTCTTTTGTAATAAATCAAAGTAAGATTGTGGTAGTTTAAATTGTTCTGACATGTAATACTCCTATAAAATTATTAACTATTTACCATTGAGTTGGATCTAATTCATACATTTGAGAAAACCATCCAAAAGTCAAAGGAGCGCCATTAGCCTCTTCATCATATTCTTGTAAATATCTTTGATATGCTTCTTCTACTTCATTGCTTTCAGATGCAAAATTTTCATCACGAACTTGATCTACATTCCTAGTTTTCAAAAGAATATCAATGGTTCTCATTAAATCTTGCTGCTCTTCAACAGATTCTTTACCTTCTAATATTCTTGTAATATATTTTAGCTGATCTTCTTTAGCTCCACTATGAGCGCTAGTAACAGCAGATTTATATACATCTTCTCCATATCTTTCTCCTATACTAACAGCTGCACCTTTTTCAGTTGTAAATAAACCATAGTACAACCTATCCCATCCCCAAGGGTCTTCCTCAGAAACTAAACTTGTATATTGATCATCTAATTGATCATATAAAGAATCATAATATGGTGAATCGTGCCCCATCCATCCTCCTCCAAATGATGTGGCTAACGACCAATTAGGTTTACCTTCATATTTTGTTCCTGATCCTGTAACTACTCTACCATGATCTGTCATTGAAAAATTATTTATACTATCTAATAGCTTTAAAGTATTGTCATCTAAATTAGCCATTGTAGCTGAATCTAACAAATCATAAACTTGTTTTGCTTGATCTGATATTTCTTCTCCATATACTAAACTATTTCCTTGATTTACAAAAGATGTAGCAGCTGGAAATAATGTTGGAGCTGAAACAATAGGTTGAACTTGTTGTTTATTAAGCCAGAATGCTTGCCAATCAGGAACAAGACTAGCAGTATCTAGTCCATCAGCTTGCATTTGAGTTCCTATTACGGTGAGTAAATCTTGATGTACTGTATGATCAGTTTCATTTTCCAATCTTGAATATAAATGATTAAAAGCTTGATCTTGATCTTTAAATGATTCATCTTTAAGAGATTCTTGATATGCTGTAATATGAGTGTTTCCATTCTCTTGATTTTGAAATCCTAGTTTAACTTGTACTGTAGTATGACTGGCTTCAATACCTGTCATATACTGTCTTGTCATATCATTCCCATATAAAGTATTTAAAATAATTTCTCTATCATTAGGAGAAGTTCTAGTATTATCATTTAAAATATCTAAAAATTCTTCATAACTACCTGCAGTAGTAAGCATTTGAATTCTTGCTCCTATATTAGGATCTATTCCAATCTGTTTAGCTCTTTTCTCCCAAGTCTCTCCTTCTGGGACAGTAAAGACACTTTGCAGCATTTTAAAATTATGGGATGCAGTAGTCTTTAAATCTTTAGTATCTTGATTATCAAAGTATTCCTTAGTTTGTGATAGCTTTTGTAGAGCATCTCCCTCATATGTACGATCTTTATATTGATAAGGAAGTTTACCATAACCAGCTTTAATTCCAGCTTTTTCAATAGGATCTGTAATAGCTTTAATACCTGTAGTAAACTCATCATATGTTAAATATCCTGCTCCTTCTACATCATGTTTCATTCTAAAATCTTCAAAACCAGTAGTAGCAGCTTTATTTAAATTTGTATCTAAATCTTTAAGGTAATTAAGTCTATTATTAAGCATAACATTTAATTCTTGCAAGTCCTTAGTATCAGTATAATCTAATTCTTCCATTTCTTTTTTATGTAAATCTCCAACATTAGTTCTATACTCTGCAGGCAATGAAGGATAAACTTTATATATATTCTCTATTTTTTGATTTATTTGCTCTTGTTTTTGAAAATAAATATCAGAAGCTATTTCATAAGCTCTATTTTCTTGATTTATTTCATTTTGAAGTTCCATTTTCTCTACAGCTAAATTATGCTGATAAAGCATTGATGTAAGATCAAAATCTCTTTGTTTATCTAATTCTTCTTTTGCATGTTTTTTATCAAGCCACATATTGACTTGTTTCATTAAACTATCCATACCTGCCATAAAAACTCCTTTTATCTTCTATATTAAAATAGATTTTTATACCATCTATCTTGTCCTTTAAGCTTATCAATCTGCTTGCCTGCTTCAACAATACTATTCTGTATGTTCATCTGATTAGCTTCAGCAACCTCTTCAGCTTGATCTTTAGCTCGAGACAATTCCATATTTATTTTATCTTGACTTAATTGTACACTTTCAGCAGTATCTTCTTTTACATCTGCTATTATATTTTCTCTAGAACCAGTATCTAATGCTCCACTTCCAGATTTTAATTGCGTTGAAGTATCTCCTATTGCGTCCACATCAACACTATCTACAAGAGTATCAAATTGCAATTCTGAAACTTCACTTAAATTATCTATTTCTTCCAATAAAAGATTATTAGCATCTTCTTGCTGTTCTCTCATACCTTCTATAGCGCTTCCAAGTTCTCCTATCTGTTCTCTAGCTGCTTTAGCCTTTTTAGCTGCACCACCTACCATTTTAATACCTGACAGTAGCAAATTACCACCGCCTTCTCCCATCCAATCAGCAGTTTTCTGTAGCACCTCTCCAAAGAAATTATTCTCTTTTAAGCCAGTTTCAGGATTAATAGAATAACCATCATTATGTTTTAATGTATTTTTTATAATTGCCTCTTCTGCAATTTCTCCATAAGTATCAATCATATATGCTTCAAATAAATTGACATGTTGACTTTCTCCACCTAATTCTCTAATTAAAGTATCTCCGCCTCTTCCTTTGCTACTTGCTTCAGAAAGAGGTATAACTTCTACAAGTTCTTTTCCTCCAGGATTATCTCCAACAATAATAGTTTCGGGGCCATCAGTAATATATTTCCCACCATATTTAAATGATAGAGGTTTCTTATTAGGATATTGTCCTCCTAGTGAACGATAAGCATCAGGGTTAACAGTGTCATCTGCTCTCCATCCTTTATCGATATAATCTTGAGCTCTTGCAATATCGTCAGCTGTATAATTAGGAGTGCTAAAATCTACAGCATCTGCTCCAAATCCAGATAATGATACCTGTTGTATATTTTGATTAGATAAATCCCTCATTCTATCTAATTCTTCTTGACTTACTAAATTGCCTTGAGAATCATAAGTCATTGAAGCTGAATCACTTTTAGAATCTTGATTCCATTGATCCCATGTACTAACTGCTTGGTTTGTCCATTGCGTTCCATCTCCCCATTCTACATTTTCTACATTTTGCTGCCATGATGTTGCTGGATTCAGATCTTCTTTCTTCAGTGTATCAGGAGCAACTTTTTTTATTTTAGTTTCTTCTTTGCTCTTTGGAGGAACCCAATCATCGAATTCCTCTAATTTAGTATCCTTGATAATAATATTTTCATCAAAAAATTCATCGTCACTTTGAATAGGTATTGAAGGAGGACGACTAGGATCTTTAGGTGTCCAATCTGGATTAGAAAATACTTCTCTTCTTAATCCATACTCAATGCCTGCTTCTTTATCTTCTTTAGTAGCAGGTTGATATAATGTATTATATATATTAAATTCTTTATCTGGATTAATATAACCATGAGTTTCTTCTTGCTTTTTTATATTCATAAGCTGGCCTTCAGAAATCTGAATGTCACCATCTTGCCTACCACCTACATATGCCTTTTTATCTTCATCCCATTTAAAATTATGCTTTTTAGCATATTTATCAAGTTTTCTTTTATCTTTTTTCTTTGAAGTCACTTTATCCGTAGCTTCAAAAGCTCCAAAGATAGTACTAAAAGTATTATCCATTTGTTCTAAATCTTCTTGTAATGCTTGTTCAGTATAAAGATTCTTTTTTAATGCTAATTTATATTGTGCTAACGCTCTATCGTAATTCATACTTATCCTTTTTTACTGTTTTAATACTACTTCAGTCATTATTAACCATCTTTATGTGTTTTAAGTTTAACATAAAAATCTGCACCATCTAATTTAATATGTTGATAAACACCGTTGCCTCCTTGTACATATTCTTTTCTATTATTACCTATAGAACTTACAGGGTTATTTAAAGAATTTCTATCTCTAATCTGAGTTCTATGTAATGTTCTTCTCTCTTCTTTACTTCTCATTTGACTGTTTTCTCCCTATAAATTAATGATATATCCCCTATTTCAAAACTACTTTTTGCATTATTGCTAGTAGAAGCTACTTTAAGTTGAATCCACTTACCTTTTGCACCAGTAAGCGTTATAGTTTGCATACCATCTGTTGCTGCTAAAGCAGTTCCTGCATCATAACTTCCACTTACATCTGTTTTCCAATATACTTTTTGATCTGTTGTAGGATTAGTAACTGTAAGATGAACTTTATAGAAACGTTTGTTTCTCGCTATATTTCCGCAAGATATTTTACCTGTTTCTAACTGAATAGTTCTATTTGCAGTATCGGCAGAAGTTGATGTACCTATATAATATAAATTATCAGAATCTTCAAACCATGCTTTTCCATCTTCTCCAATAAATGAATTACTACCTGGAGAACCAATATCTGCACCTATTCCATCTGTTATACCTCTCATTTCTCCTACCCAAGTACCAGTTCTAAAACTATAGAAAAACATTCCATTTGGATCAGCATCACCATCACTATCTGATGTAGCATCATCAAACCAGCACCAAAGCATTTTTCTATTAGCATCATACATAACAGCACAGTTATCTGCTTGAATATCAACACTATCTAACTTACCTAATGTTAAATCTGTAAATTTATCACCATCAAAATAATGTACTCCAGTAGAATTAATTACTACTAATCCTTCCCCTACTCTTGTAATCTGCCTAGGTAAGCGAACTCCATATCCAGGCATAGTAGTTTCTAAAAATTCAATATCTTGAGCTACATTAATAATAGTTAACAGAGTTTCAGAGAATACAAATAGTCTGTCACCAATACCTTCCATAGCTTGTATACTCTCACTTCCTAAATCTAAATCGATATATTGATTATCGGGGAATCCTGCTACATTACCAGGAACTCCTTTTAAAATTAAAGATTGATTAAAAGAAGATTCAAATGCACGAAATGATATTAATCCACTAGCAGTTTCATTTGCAGTAACTAGACCTGCATCTGAACCATCTGTTGCAGTAACAGCCATTACATTATCAGATAATGAATTCCCTGCCCCGCTAGCTTCATCAGTTCCACTAGAACTGAAAGCAGTAGCTTTAAAAAGTCCATTATTAGCAGCATTTGCAAAGCCACTAGTTACTATATAATCATTTACTTCGAATCCATGAGTATCTTCAAAATCACAATAAACATGGCCATTAGGATGGCTATGTGGAGCGATTGTAAAGGTATCATTTGTCGTAGTATTGTTTGTAACTATAGCTGAATATCGTGGAGTAAACGTAGCTCCATGATCTTCTATCTTAAACATAACATCAGCTTTTTCTTTTGAGACATTGCCAATATATACAGTTCTACCAATTACAGCAGAAGTTTTAAATAAAGCATGTATAGTTTTTACACCATCTGGATATCCTGATTCAACAGAATAAGTTGAAGCTATTGGAGGATCAGGCATAATCATTTCATATGCAGGTTGAGTCTCTGTTCCATCGTGATAACTATCATTCCATTCTGTGAAATCTCTTTGACCAGCCATCTTTACACCTAAATCATAATTCCATTCTCCTAATAAAAACTTTTCTCCTGTTGGATTGTTGACATTATCTAATTTTTGGTAATATAATCTACCTCCTCCTCCAGAATATCCCCAGCTATTATCTGAGTCTCCCCATCTAGCTCCAGGTTTAAAAACTCTAAATAACATAGGGTAATTTGTACCTTCTATAGATGAATCTCCTCCATTTTCTCCAAATAGAGTAGGTAAAGATTCTACACCCTTTTTATTAATACCAGTTTGATAAAAAGCATAATTTTTATTATCCCATGTACTTTCTACATCTTCTGTTAAAGAAAACTCTTTAAGTCTTACACTAGAAGTTGTTGAAGTCCAATCTGAATTATCCTCTTCTTGAAAAGGACCTATTGCAATATATTTTACTTGTCCTGGATCAAAATTAGACCCTGTCCAAAATGCTGATGAATATTTAATATTAATAATTTGATAATCATCTTCAGTTCCTTTACCAATTAAATCTCCTCTAGATAATTTCCAACATCTCCCATTATCATCATGTTCATCTCCATGGTGATAATCAAATTTAAAATCACCTGTACCTCCACAATCATAATAAATAATCAAACCATCTTGTGCTGCATTTAAAGCTGTTTTTATTTCTAGCCTTATATCTCTATTTTTTAATTGTGGAAAATACTTTCCATAAAAACCATCTTGCTGGTCACTACTCGCATCACCATCATATAATGTTCTACCCCCTCTAAACATAAGAGCTTGCCCTGAATTTGCATTTGTATCACCATCAAAATCATGCCAAAACATTATTTTCCACATATTTGCATGTTTAGTAGCATTTAAAGTTCCAGTTGTCGCATCCATATCTACGTGATCAGTACCATCTGCATCATCTCCGAATGTAACGTCTACTCCTGTATCTGATACTGCATCATTTATTTGATAAGTACCTTCATCGTCACCTGTACCTCCATCTGTCCAATAATCAGCTTGCCATCCTATTTGACCGTCAGCATCTTTGTCTTTTATAAAACGTAGCCATTTTCCTGGTGTAGCTAAACCATCAGTACTAGTTTTTCCAAAAATAATACCTGAACCAGTATTATTATATACTGCCGTTGCTCCTTGAAATAAGATTAGATCACCAGTATTATCTACTTCTACATCTAAATCAACACCTGTAGTATGAGCATCTGGATTACTATCATTTAATCCTCCAGTTCTAGGACGACGTGCAAAAAATTCATCATTTCCACTCCAATTTACTTCATTCTGCGATGAATAAACACCTAAATTCATATAAGCTTTATTGTCAGCTATTATGAGTTTTCTAGGTTCTGTTATATTACTTACCGTATTATTATTTGTATCAACACCACCTGATGGATCGCCATCAACAATAGTCGGATATTTAGCTATAATTTTACCCCTTTCATCAAGGAATAAATTTTTACATGTAGCTACTTCATCCTTTCCTTTATTTTGAGCTTGTAAATCAGCTAAGTCAGCATCTTTATTTACACCTCCACCAAATCCATTAAATGTAAATGATTTTTTAGGCATTTCTTTTTCCTTTTTTTTCTGTAGAATTCTTGGGAGAAGTATATAATATACTAACCTCATCATGTGAGCATGTAGATTGTGAGAAATAAGAAGGAACTGTGTGAGACTCCTCCCAATGAATTCTATTTAAATAGCAATAAAGCACTATTTTCCTTTAACTTTTTCAATAATAGGTTTAAGTACCATATCAAAAATAACATCATCTTTTTTTGAAGGACTGAGTTTTACGGCTTTTTCTAAAACATATAATCCTAGTAAAATCCATTCCCAATTACTTGTTAAAAATCCCATTAAATTATCTCCTTAAGTTTTTTTAGTTTCTTCTTTATTCTTTTTGCTTTAGTTCCACATTCTGTACAAATAAAATCTGATACAGGATGTGCTAACTTTTCCAACTTTTTCAGTTTATTTTCAATCACTGAAACTTTTTCATCTAATTCATTAGGTTGTTCGACATATTTCTTTATCTCTTTTAAATTAAATTCCTTTAATATGTTTTTCATAACAAAATCTAATATTTTTTTTAATAATACGCCTTGCAACATTTATACTCCTATGCTTTAACTTTTACCATATAGTGTTTCAGAATTAAAATATTTAATTTGTTCTGAATCTGAATTTAACGTAAATGCATCTGGACCTGGAAAATCAGGCTTAAATCCAAAAGAAAATCTAGTAGCTCGTGTATGAATACAATGCCATTGAGGACTATCTAAACCTCCTAATTTAAAAGCATTTAAAGACCATCCTTTTGGTTCCCAAACAATATTAAAGTCTTCCTTTTCAGGGTTATACCACTTAGTACAAGAAGCTTTATCTCTAGTATTATATACTAAATACCATCTATAGCCAGGTTTATCTGCATTAGTATGCCATCCCATAAAACCTTCTCTACCATTCCATTTTTTATATATTTTTGGAGAATTAGAGGATCTTAAATCATCTACTCTAACCTCAGAATAATTAGATATTATTTCTACTAATTTAGGAATAATATGTTGCCAAAATCGATGCATATAAGTGTCTGACATAAATCGTTTATTTTTAATTTTCCAATTAATTGTATCATAAAATGCTTCAAAAGTTATAGGATCATCACCATATGCTATTTTATGCATTAAAGCATTTTTACCACAGGAGTGACCAAAAGTATTGATATTACCCTTAATAAAAGGTGTTTTTTCTTTAAACTCTTTCATATTTTGAGTCTTGATATCTAAATTCCACCAAGGAGTACATTTATACTGACCATTAAGACATTTTTTAATCCACTTATTATATAAATGACTTAACATATCAGTAAATTCTTGATCATATACTATATTTTTATTCATTATATTTTATTACCCATAATCCTAAAATTACAACTATCCAAAAACCTAACCAGAATGCAGTAATAGGATTCATCATTTATCAATCCCTAGCCAAGTTAAAATAATAGCAATGATAGAATATAATGTAATACCTATGGCCTTCATACTTGATATATTGTTTTCGGCTCTTCTAAGTCTTCCATTGATCTTTTCAAGATGTCTATTATTTTCATTAACCTTTTCTTTAATATGTTCAAGATCCCCTGACATTCTGGTTAAATGCATAGTTATATTATTTCTATATTCGTCTATAGAATATTTTTTCATTCCTATACTTCTCCTGCCTCAGATGATGTACTAATAGGTTCAATTACAGAAGCTAATATTTGTGTAAATTTAGCCATTCCTTCTGCAGGAGGTAATTGTTTAGCTGTAGCATGAACTTCATATTTAGCACTAAAATCAGTTGATCTTGTATTTGTTTTAGATGATGCAACATGACCACTTACAGTATGACTTGCAGATGCACTTACATGACCCCATCCCCAAGAAGCCCCTCCACTAACACTCGCACTACTGCTTGAATCCGAACTACTGCTTGAAGTATCGGTATTAGATGAAGTTTGCCCAACACTCATTACAAAATCAATTTCCATAGTATCCATTGCAAAATTTGGTATATTTACAAGTGCTCCTACTGGCATTTGAATTTTTTGATTTACATGGGCTACTTGTCCAGTTGTTGAAGAGTTTGTCAATCTATCTAAATTAACATTAATAATATTTGCTTCTTTTGAACCGTCTTTATTTTCCTTTCCTGTAAAAAATAAATCTTCTACAAAGCTTAATGTTTCATGTGCTAATGCTCGTTGACCTTTAGCTGCACCAATTATAGGTGCGCAAATTAAATCTTCAATAGGTAACCCTACAAAAGCTTTTACCGTCGTGTCTTGTGTTGCCATTATATTTTATTCTCCATTTTAGTTAGGTATTATTTTTACAAGCGAATCTTTAATTCTAGCTAGACCTTCAGGAGTCTCTTGCCCATTAAACTTCACTTTTATTTTAGCCATTTTATGACCTTTGCTTCTTTTACTTAAATCAGTAAAAAATTTCTTAATTTTACTAGGCTTTTTATTTGTAAAACCAGTTTTATTGATTTCTTCAGAATCTCCTGGAGATAATGCCACTTCCATGTCAATTTCAACTTCCTTAATAGCCATACCATTATGTGGTACTAATGTAATAACTGGTATATTTACTGTTCTCATATCTCCATTATCTCCTGTTGGCAGCTGTATTGGTATCATATGAGGGTTACCATCCTTATCAAAATAATCTTCCTTTATTTCACCAATATAATGCTGTTCAATTGTATTCTGTGCCTCAACTATAGATTTATAAATTCCTTGAAAAACACTATCTAAACTATTTGCCATTTTATTCCCCTTTATTCTTCTTTTAACATATTTAAAAACTTATGTTTTAAACCATTTCCAGAAAGTTTAGCTATAATCTCTACCAATGTTTTATAACTTCTTTCTAAACCTTTTTGCTCTATTTGCATTGCTTTTTGCTGATCTATAAGCTTTACTAAAATAGCTTCTAATCGATTAAATTTTTGATGCATATCTTTAGATAAATCATCTTGAATGTATTTATTTTGTTTCCAAATAAAGAATCCAAAAGCTATTGCTACAGCTATAGGAACTCCATATTGTTCTAATACTTGTAACCAATCCATTTAATCTATCCATATCAACATCATTAACATTACAATTTTATCTATTATCCACAAAGCTATCAAGATACTTAATTTATTTGCTATTCTCTTATCATATCTTGTTTGAGCAGCAGACTTCATTTTTTACTTCCATCTATCAAATTACCCCATAAAGAAGTTTTACCATTAATAATTTGAATTATATGTACAGTAAACAAGCCTTTATTAAAGTAATCTACTATAGCAAAAGCATGGCTCCAATTAACATCTCTATAATCTAGCCAGCCATTTGCTTTAGGGCTCATATCTTTTAAACACCCTATACTCCAAGCAGACTTAGGTCCATCATGATGCGTTACAGAATGCTGCTGTAGATCATGCCAATGCCCATACATCAAATTACATGCTTTCTTCCTTAAATGGTTTGCTGCATGATATTGTCCTCCAAACTGATGTCCATGATAAAAGAAAAGTTTTCCAATCTTTAAATATTTACCCATAGGATAATATTTATAACCTCTTTCTTTTAACTTAACAGCATTTGCAAAACGATATTGAGGTATATAAGGATATTTTTCAACAGCCATATTCAACCAATTATCATGATTGCCTTCTGTTATATATTTATCCTTACAGCCTGCTTTATCAAGAGATTCGTCAATTTGATCCATACCCTTATTAACGTCTTTGATATCTTGTTCAAAGTCCTTTATTAAATATTCTAATGGCGGAGCTTTGCGTCTCTTGAATTTCCAATGTGAAAAAGCTTCCCATTCTCCTACATCCCCTAAATCAATGTAAGTATCTGGTTTGACAATCTCTATTGTTTTCTTTAAACAATTTATTGCCTTTTGGTCGTGTAGAGGGAAATGTTTATCAGGTGTAACAATAGCCCTCTTAACAACCCCTTTATCCATTTTCGGCATATAGCCTCCAATTTAGTTATTATCTTCTTCGTGATTTAGCCTTATAAGTAATCTTACGGCTTTTAGATGGCCCTGATTTACGTCTGGTTATTGTTAAACCTCTACTTTTACTCGTACGTTTAGACTTTATAGGTGCCTTTGCTTTAGCTTTTCTCCCTAAAGATAATACTCCTGGTCTACCTTTTCCTGAACTTTTTTTAGCGCCTGAACGCTTCTTTTTTCTTGCCATTTCTGACTCCTTTTTATTTTAATTTACCTACCAATATATGCTATTACCCAAGTATTAGCACCTGCAGCTTCTACTTTATCAAAAGCTCCATAAACTATATCTCCATTAACTAATGTTACAGAACTGCTAAAATCTGCTGTTCTTACTCCACTTGACGCAGAAGCTAAAGTTAAATCATCTCCAGGCGTCACAGTTCTAGCTTCTACTTCTCCATCAGCATCTATAATCTTTAATGCTACAAAATATTTAATTTCTGTAAAACCTGTGTCTCCACCTGGTCCACATGTAATCGTTTGATTATTAAGTACTTTAAATCCATTTTGTCCTAAAGCTACGCCTGATAATTCTGCAGGTGAAAATTCTTGTACTCCTTTATGTAATGGTCTTGCCATTCTATACTCCTTTTGTTATTATTGCTCTCATTGCTGCACCAGCAGCAGGATTTATTGAAATCGCTATTCTTGTAAATCTTCCAAATATTATATCTTGCTCTTGTAAAAACAAATAATCACTGGAGGGTGAAACTGCAGTCGGATTATAATATCCTCCTCTAGCTAGATCATCAGGTCCTTCTGAAGGAGGAAGTCCTTGTATTCCTGATCCAGATTTACATTGAATTCCCATCGAATAAAAAATAGCTGAAGTAATATGTCTAGAAACATTTAATATAGAGTAGAAAAAATTTACATCTGGGTAAAATTTTGTACCTGTTGTATTATCTGTACCAGTATAAGCTCCACATTCCTCTCCGCAAAGTAATTCTAAATAACCTTGAGAACCTGATCCACTTGAACCTCCTGCATGACCTGTTAAATTACCTGTCATAGCTGGATATTCAGCTACTATAATGCCAGTTTGACCAGAATCAATAGCATTTATAGTTAGTGGTGTTACTGTTCTAGCTCCAGGTTCCATTATTTTCTCATACTCCAATGTCCTTGTGCTATATAAGGACCATGTTTCCTAGAACTAGCACTTTTTTCTAATTGTTTTTTAAATTGTCTCATATAATATTCATATCTTTCTATATCCCCTGCATCTTCAAATTTCTTAGCCTGCAGATAGTAAACTACTGCATTAGCTTGGTATCTTGTTAAATCTAATTCAAATGTTTCATCTTCCATTACAGAAGCGACTGTAATAAAATGTGGATCCCTATATGCTTGATAGGCCTTGCAGCTTATAGTTTCATCTGCTAAAGTTGCATCGCTTTCTTTTTCATAGTCATCAGGACTAATTTCTTGTACGCTTGAAGTATTAGAAATCTCATAGTATTTGCTAACTGTAAATTCAGCAGTACCTGTAGCTGAAATTTTAAATAATCCTGTATTAACAGCGCTTGAAGATTCTTGGCCTAAAATGTAAACATAGTTTCCTATTCCTATCATTCCAGCAAAATCCTCTGCTTGGTTAAAGGCGATAGTTTCATCAGTATCAAAATCCATATTAGTTGCAGCTACATGCAAGCTAGCATTCTCCATCCATTGAGTATGAAGCTGTATATTTCCATGATAAGTTTCTGTTCCTACTGATTTAATTTGATGTATTCCTTGTAATAAATGATTAGCTCCGTCAACATATATCCATGCATCCGCAACATAACCAGCAGCTGCACCTAGAGTATCCCAATCAAAGTTAGTACGCACTAAATTAATATAACCATCCTCATCTACATACCAACCATTCATAATACTTCTTAACGTAGCTGCCATATGGCTGGAACCTGGATTATATATAGGAGCATATGTATATTCTATTTCTAATCCCTTTGCGACATCAACTTGAGGACTCTGATATTTTCCCAAATTTTCAATACTTCCCGAACTACCAGGAATCCATTGCCCTCCTGCTGCCTCGCAAGCGTCTTTTGTAGAATGCCCACCTATAGTACAATGAGCTACTGCTAATTTACCGCTACTAGTAGAATCATATTGTTCTATAATTGCAATTTTATTGCCTTTGTTATAATATGCATATTTTTTAGATGCCATCTGTATCCTCTATTTCTGGTTCATAAGTAGATCTAGGTATGCTTTTATATGTATTGCTAGTATTATTATGATGCTTACATCTAATATCTAATATTTTAACTACTTCATTAGGTAGGACATAAAATCTTTTCCCACTTTCTATATCCAGACGAACTGTTTTAGTATGAGTTTCAGATAATAAATTCATTTCATCTAAAGCATCTTTTATGTATGCTATAGCTCTACCTGTCTGACTAATGCCAGTTCTTTCCATTATTTCTTGAACTTTCATACTATACTCCAGCCATCATGACATTAACAGTTGCTTCATGAACTCCATTACTATAAGCACTAGCATGTACTTTTACATTAGCCACTGCTTCACCAGCAGCTAGTGGAATTACTACAGATTCGCCTTGAAGTAACACTGCATGAATTTCACTATTAATAGTCACAGATACACTAGCTACTGTTCCTAATGTGCTAACATATTCTACAGCAACTACATGCGCTGTAGTAGGAATAGCTCCATCACTAACATCACTAGCTTCTGTCCATCCGCTATTATTTAAACCATCTGCACTAGTTGCTGATACAACCGCATTTTTCCAGTAACATACATCAGCATCAGTATATTCAGTTGCAATCTTATAACTACCTCCCCAAGATCTTGAATCAGCATTACCATCATATTGATGATTGGTATAAGTAATCCCTGATTGAGCTCCTGCTGAACCACCTACATCTTGCAATACATCTACTGATGTGGTTATTCGTATTTCATTTGCCATTTATTTTCTCCTTTTAAATTTTTATTCACTTTATCTTCTCCTTCTTCTTTGTCCTTGCTGTCCTCGCTGCCTATTAGCAGGTTGAGTTCTAGGAGCTGGAGAAGGCATCTTCCCTTGCATTATTTGAAATGCTACATTATATTCTTGTTGTAACGATCTATATCTAGAATTCATCCATTCATAGTCTGCTCTATACTCATTTAATCTGATAGTAGCAGTTTGAATTTCTTCCTGTACTTGACCTTGATATGATTGAAGATTTGCTTGATATTTAGCAAGACCTAATTCATTGTTTTTACTCCATAATTGAAATTCTTTAGTAAAATTTTGTTGATATTCCTGTACTTCTTTAGTGACTTTTGCAGTATATGATTGTAAATCTTGTCCATATACTTGAATTTTCCTAGCCTCTTCTGATTCTGCTAAATCACCTTCTTTTAATTTTTTCTGTATATCTGCTTGATAGCTTACACTATTAGCAGTAAAAGTATTTAGATTATTCTGTATATCTGTTTGATATTTTTGTATCTCAGTTTGTCTTTTAGTTTGCCATAATTGTAATTCTTTAGTGAAATTAGCTTGATATTCTTGTACTTCAGTAGAAACTTTCGAAGCATAAAGTTGTACTTCTTGACCATAAGCTTGTAATTTTCTAGCTTCTTCTGATTCTGCTAATTGAGCATTTTGAATATCTTCTTGTAATTGTGCTTGATATATAACATTCTCTTGATTGAATACATTTAATTCATTTTGTAAATTTGATTGATATTCACTAAGCTTTGCAGTATTATTGTTAGTCCATATTTGAACTTCTTTAGTAAAATTTTGTTGATACTCTTGAACATCTTTTGTTACTTGAGCAGTATATGCTGTTAATTCTATTTGATATTTCTGTAATTTTTCAGCATCTTCATTATTTTCAAATGTTGCATTTTGTATCGCAACCTGTATATCTTTTTGAAGAATACTATTATTTTTTTGAAATTCTAAATTAGCTTCCTGAACTTTAGCTGTATACTCAGATATTTGAGCATTTATAGTTTTTATTCTAGAATCTAACATTTCTGGATCTTCTTCTGTAGTTATCCAATTATCTGTATCAGACCAATTAGGAGCATTTAATACAGGTGTAGTAAATGTAGGCTCAGTAATATCTGTTTCAGTAACTGTAACACTACTTAATGCAGGTGCTACAGGTATCGTATAACTTATAGATAAATCTGAAATAGTTGGTTTTGTATCCAAACTCATTACAGGAGATGTATAAGTAGGGGCTGTGTTAGAAGATAAGGCTCCTAATGTATTTAGATCTACAGATGGTTTAACTGGCACTGTAGATGAAATAGCTAGATCATTAATAGTAGGTGCTGCAGTTAATGATAATACAGGCTGTGTATAAGTAGGAGCTGTATCAAATGTAGCAATAGTATTTAGATCTACAGATGGCTTTACTGGAATTATAGCACTAATTGATAAATCGCTAATAGAAGGCATAGCTTCTAATGTAAATACTGGAACTGAAACTGCTGTTATATTAGTTCCTTTGCCTATATCCATAGCAGCTAAAGCATTTCCTAAACATTTTATACCTGCGTATAATACTACTAAATATACTTTATCCTTTGGAAAAAATCTAATATCTTCTGAGTCGTGTGCTAATGTAGCCGCATCTGAATCTCTCTTTGGATCAGTATTAATATAATATACCTTAAATGCTTTAGTAGTAGATCCAGGAGCTGGGAATACACTTATTTTTCCATTATCCAATAAAGTATAAGCAGGATTATAACTTGATGCATAATCCAAACTATTCTTATCTGTAACTCTAGATTGCATGGAAGGAGAAATAAGTCTGCATTCTCTCCAGTCGTCATTAACTTCAGCTTCCCTTACAACTGATACAATGTCTCCCTTTATACTAAAACTATTATTAGATGTTTGCTCTGCACTCTCTGCTTGAAAATGTATTCTATCTTGTGGTCTTAAAGCTATTACTCTATTAGTAACTTCTATAACACCATCCTGTAAATATTCTGTCAATTCTGCTGTAGTATAATCTGTTCCACTTGTTAAACCTGTTAAAGCATCTACTCTTGTTTGAAAATCTGCCATTATCTACCTTCTGTATATTTGTTGTTACGAACTTTAAATTTTGATTTCTTTTTTTTCTTTGTTCCCTTTTTATTATAGGATCTACGAGAGGCACCAGTTTTTACTGATTCACCTCTAGTAGTGTTATCTGCTTTATGTCCTATTTCTATTATATCTGTCATATTTTAAATACTTGCCCCCCAGAAGGGGAACAACCAGGGAGCAAGATTTATTTTTTACTACGCTAATTTAAGTGCATTATAGAAAGCACTTCCATCGCAATACACGTCACAGAAATCACCTGCTGCGTCTATATCACCAGAAGAATTTACAGTTGTATCTCCTCCAGATTTATATACAAACTTAGCATGCCATCCCGCACCAGCATCAGCTGCTGATGGTAGAGTTACTGTGGCTGCAATACAAAGAAAGACTTTTCCACTATCACTTGGTTTAAGAGTAACAGCGCCCTCAAGTGTTTCCACCATATTTTGGCCCCATCCAGCTCTTGCACCATTTTTAGTTTGTGCCATTATCTACCTCCTTAAGCGTTTACGAATATGGCAGTACCATCGCCATCAGCGTCTGAATCTCCTTCAACAACACCATTAACGAACCATTGTGTTGCAGATACGCATATCAATTCAATCCACGTTCCAGGGCCACCGCCAGTATCAGCTACATTATCATCTAATACAATACTAGAATCATTGCCAGCACACTGTATTACAGTATTTAAAGCTGCAGCTGTATGGTACATAACACCTCCAACGAAATCATCTCCGCCTGAGTCTGTAGCATCACCAGTATTAATAGTAACCGCATCAGTTTCAGCACCAATCCATACAAATTTATAGGTAACACCTATTAAATCAGTAGAGCATGCAGGTAGGGTAATTGTAGATGCACCACTATTACCTACTACGAATATAGTTCCACTATCATCAGCATCTAAAGTCCTAGTTGAAATATCTTTGACTCTTTTGCCTCCTGCAGGAGCTAATTGATTATAATGACCTCCTTGACCTTCTTGTCCATATAAAGGAATTCCCATAATATACCTCCTTATGACCAGATGGCGTGTGTCTCAGGACAACACCATTCCATGCCAGCTTCTGTTAAGATTTGATCTACTCTTCTGTCGACCCCAGAGTTTTCAAGTGTTTGCACACCAACGTAGACACCAGTATCTCTATTAATACCATTACCAACTAATGGTCTGTATGCGCAATATTTCATATTGATACCAAGCATTTTCACACTTGTGCCATCTAAATGAACATTTCTTGCAACATTCATATCACCATATATAGTTGATATTGTTGTAACATCGATACCAAATACTTTTTTCTTTCCTGACATTGAAAAATCAGCCCTATAATTAGGTGAAATTTCAATATTGTTAGCAAAGTATCCAGATAATTTATGCAACCAGTTATATACTGCTGTTGAACAGAAGAATATAGTTGATGATGCATTGTTATATCTAGGATCTAACATTGCTGATAAGTCATCAAGAAATGAATCTTGAGTTTTACTAGCAATATCTAGGCTAAAAGCATTACCGTATGTTGAAATAAAGTTTACAGCACCTTCAGTAGTGCCATAAGTTGAGCTTTGAGAACCGAATAATAATGCATTCTCAATATCCCATTTATGTTCAATCAACTTTTCTTTCCAGATTCTTGCCCA
>CEUI01048362.1_pt1 | contig 32287 bp, 36 predicted proteins | sample 531411 | NCBI WGS metagenome assembly CEUI01 (sample SAMEA2622841, study PRJEB7988) | marine metagenome | isolation source: saline water (ENVO:00002010), including
TGTGTAAGGTGTGCTTTACGTCCATCTTTACTTTTCGTAACCTTCTTAACAACCATCTTATCACTTTCGGCTGGAAGTGTTGTTTTGGGGTCAACCATTCCACCCATTTTATAAGGACGCTTTGATTTAGAAACAATAATAACATCACCCTTCTTAACGTCAGGTGCCTTACTTTCATCAAGCTCAATCTCATGCAGCCATGCTTTATGAACCTTACCACTCTCATCGACAAATGAGAGATAGTTTGTACCCTTCATTACTACTTCACCTTCTACACCATTTACTATCACGGTTTCTCCGATATTCCATAGTTTTCCAGTGAGGTATGCATCTCTCATACTTTCTAAATCATCCATCTCACCCATATCACGTTCTTCACGAATACCCATCTGGGCACGAACATCTCTGTATAGAGATTTTCCATCCTTGAAACTTTTTGGTAATCCTAACTTAAAGGAATCGTAATCTCCTTTTCCAGCTGCAGCTCTCATTTTTGAGGCACTCATTCCTTCTACACCTTCTGCATCTGGATCACGTTCTCCAGCAGAGATAACTTCTATGTTATCAAAACCATAGTAACCATGTCTAGACTCCACACCATTGTATTCATCGAGTAATTTCTGAAACTCCTGTACACGATCAGAACCAACAACCATAACAAGAGCTTTATGTCCTTTCTTGTATAGTTCTACTGCAACTTCTATTGCAGTTCTTGGTTTAGCAACAATGATATTTCTTTTATATTTTGGAAACATCTTCCTCATATATGCAATTTTCTTTGTATGAGGTAGGGGATTTTTCTTCGCATCTTGAGAATGTGAAGGATAAACATACATCTTGGAACCAGCGTTCCTTTTATGTTGTTTTGCAACTGCCTCTATAAGTTTTTCGTGGCCAGTAGTGGGCGGGTTAAAGCGCCCGAATGTGAAAACTGCGGTATCTCCTCTTGCCTCAGTGACCTCTCTAAAACCTTTAATCATTTTTTGCCGCCTCTCTTGCTTTAGAAACCCTTTCGCCTTCTTGTTTTGCAATAATTTTTTCTTGTTTTTTTGCAATCAGATCAATTTTCTTACCATACTTTGCCATCACTATCTGATCAATCTTAACTCTTTGTGCAAAGGCCATAGTATTATAATTCGGATAAAATTTATCACGAATCATTTTAATAGCCTTTTTACGGGCAACTGCTTTGATTTTGGATGGATCTCTTCGTTTTAAGGCAGCTCGTTTCTTCTTCATCTTAAATGCAGAAGATTTAGCCATTTTAGACATTCTACGTGCTTGTTTTCTACGTTGAACTACACTTACAGTTCTTTCGTATAAATCAGATAAAGTAATACTCATTTGTCCCATGCCTTTATTGCGGTAAAGTTGTTAAACGAGAATTCCATTCTATCTACTAATTTAACCGCATTACCACTTACTCTGTCAATAGCAACATATCCTTCTGGATTTGTTACCTTAAACCCATTTGATGTTTTAATAAATGTATCTGTCAGTCCTTTTACACTATTTAGTTTTTTAACGATTTGCATTTTTGCATTTATCAATAAATTTTGAAATGTAATCACCTGTTCCAAATTTGCAACGTGTTTTTTCATCTCTCTCACGTATTCTTTCTGTATATTTTCATATTTCTTCTTACCGGCAGGAGATTTAACCTTATCTATCTGTTTTTGGATAGATTGTTCCACCCATTGCACATATCCTTGTGCATGAGATTTTGGATTCTTTATAGGTTCTCCTATCCGTACTTTACTGTTATTATATGTTTTAAGAGATGCTCCAGCTATTGCACCTGTCATACTTTCTTGTAGTTTTAAGAATTGTCGTAATTTAGGTGCGTTAATTTTTTGAAAAGTTCTACCTGTATCTGATAAAACTTTAGTTATAACATCAGTTTCTTTTGAGGTAAATGTTGCTCTACCCGACACATCTTTATAAGTTGCATCATCCATCCATATACTTGAAGATTTTTTTAATCCTTTAATATTTGCACCAAATGATGCTTTCATATCTTGTAGAGTTTTACCTGTATATGTGGTGTGCCACACCACTCCAATTTTAGCTGACTTTATGCGTTTACCTAGTTCACTAGATGTAGGTATAGCATAAACAATAGTATTAGGCTGAAAAGTATAGTATGAGATATCGCCGATTTTTGATACCTCGACATCATCCGTAAACATAAGATCGCCTTGGAGCACCCCCTTAATACCCAACTTAGAGAATTCCCTAAGTGCAATCTTAAATTTAGAATTAAGTGTTCCAGATAAGTCCTCATCTATTTCTCCTTCTGTTTTATAGAGTTTTGGACTGACATTAAATACACTTTTCTTTGCAACGAAAAATTTGCCATCTTCTGGGTCTATTCCAGCAAAAATCGCAGGCGCACCGTCCCATTTAACTGTCATGTTGACAGAAGAACGACTTGCACCAGCCATCATATCTCGCAATGAACGTAAAAAATTAATTGCGGCTCTACCCCCATCGACACCAAAGTTGATTATCTCATCTTCAAGGTGTTCAAGATGTAGGTTCTTCCCCGCTTTACTCTCTAGTAATTCTTGAAATCTAATCATTAGTATGCCTTTAGGTGAACACAAGATTTACCCTTGACTGCTGATTTTGCATATGCAAACGCAAGAGTCAAGAACTTTTGTTCTCTACCTTTTAAATTATTTAACATAAGAGTACCAAGATATTTAGATTCAATATATCCTGTATCTTTCTTATCATAATTCTTAATAAATTCTTCTTTCTTAACTTTACCACCAGACCGTACATATTCATTATAGAATAGTTCAAAAAACTTATCTCTTTCTCTACGAATCATAGCAGTGATTTCTTTTCTCGCTGGTATTGGGTCTGCACCTACTTGTTTCATAACAATACCTATTGGGCCTCTAGGGCCACCATCTCCACTTATCTTACCATGTTTTGCAGACTTACCTATAATCTCTCCTTGGAAAGCAGGGAAAGTTCTAAACTGCACTTCAAGGCCTCCTCTACCAAATATATAAACATCTTTAGATTTGAAGTAGTCCCTCTTAGCATAAACTGATTTTGTAAACACTGGTTCTGGTAAAGGTTTTCTATAGTTCATTTGAGAAAGTTTGGGTTTATTTGTTTTTTTGAGAGAAACACCAATAATATCTCTAGCAGCATATGCCTTCATAAGTAATTCATTTAAATACGGTAATCCTTTTACATTTTCAAAATCGTAATTACCTAATCTTGTTTCATCTACAATCCATATGTCAGCAGGATTCCACTTATTAATATCTGGAAAGAATGGATCACCTGTTTTCTTAAATGAAGTTTCTATAACACTCTTTACAAACTTATCGGAACCTCTGTGAAATGTATATTGCCTTCTACCCAAACCTCTATACAAAGTCTGTGCAATCAACCTAGAAGAAACTTTCCATTCATCTGTCAAGTCTAAAATTTTATCTAATGTTTCGTCAACATAAACTTGAGAGTATGCAGAAGATAGTTCTGCATCACTAAACTCAGTTTTAGGATTATTCCACATTGCTTGTAGATATACACACTGACCAGATTCGGCAGTTTTTGTACCAGAAGCACCACCACCAGAACCAGCAGTTCCACCACCAAATTCTTTTGATTTTTTTAATTTACCCCAAGCTAAACTCTTACCATCACTAGTCGTAAGACCAATAGATTTCATTTTATCAGTATCAGCAATTTTAATTGCATTTTCTAGTTCTTGATTGTGTTTTAGAACTACTGTACCACCGTCATTTAGTTCAAAGGGATCACTGGCTTTAAGTTTTTTAATGAATAATTCTATGCGAGAATCACGTTTAACTACCTCAGAAGGAGTTAAACTACCTTCTAATAAATTCTGTACCTTCCTAACAGGGGGAACATATCGGTCATCTCTGGGTTTGAGTTGACGGACAAAACCTTGTAGTGACATTCAATCTCTCCATTTACTAATCTTTGTTAGTATTTAGGGTATTTTGTAACTTATCCTTCACTTCCTCATAGGTATTATTCTTAAAACTCATTTTAAAGAGATATCTATCTTTTGTTGCATCAACACCATGCATAGATTGAGTATTTAATAATGCAACTTTATAATACTCTTCATGTTCTTTAAATCTTATCGGATCATAATCATCACCCAAAACCATATTTATGGCACAATATGTTCCTCTATCTCTATGTAAAGGTAACATAAAACCTTTCTTTTGTAGATAAAATCTGGAACTTATATCAAAACCCAATAAGTCCTCAAAATATTTCTGTATGGATGAGGCATACGGACAATCCTCAAAATTATCCCTAACTAAAATTCTATTGTTCTTTTTTTCGTAGAATTCTAGAACTTTACCTTTCATGTCTATATGTTTGACTAACCAATCGTTGAACTCTCTATTACTTTGATTGCCCACATCAGTAAAGGGAACATAACCTGTTCCCTTCGCTTCATTTAATAATTTTTCTTCATCATATTCAAAGTCAAACCTATATAAACTCAATTCCATCCCTCTCCAAAACTTGTTTTATCAAAAACTGGTTGTAGAAAATCTTCTTGACCAGAATCTACAATATCTTTCTGTTCTGATGCTTTTACATCAAAAAGTCTCATCTTTGCACGATCAATACCTACTACGAACCTTTTATTTATAGTGGGATCATTATATCTATTCTTTAACTGTTTTACTGCAATTTGATTGAGTTCATCTAATTCTTCATTACTAATAAGTGCAAACATGAAATCGGCAGTCGCAGGCAGACCAAAACTTTCAGACGTATCTTCAAGGCCAACATCTGTAGATACGAAACCTGATCTAGTGGTTTGTGTTGCCGACATAATTGGGAGATTTGTCTCAACTGCCAATCCCCTAAGTTCTTCTGCAATCGACTTAATATACATATAAGAATTGACATTTGTTGCTCCTTTAAATCTACTTGATGCACATATATTTAAATAATCAATAAAAACAATATCTGGTTTAAAGGATTTCTTGATTGCAAGTTCTTTCATTAATCCTCTAAAATGATTTGTATGTGCAGAGGCAGTGGGATATTCTTTTACAATTAATTTTCCACTTGTACTTTTAATAATCTTCTCTATTTTATTATCAAACATCTGTTTTGGTAATTCATGAAGATCATCAATAGTAATATTCATTAAGTTTGCATCAATACGTTCTGCAATACGTTCTTCTGCCATCTCAAGTGTTATGTAGAGTACATTCTTTCCTTGAGACAAACAACTTGCGGCCACATGACACATGAATAAAGATTTACCCACTCCAGTACCAGCAAGTGCAATATTTAATGTTTTTTGGGGTAACCCACCTTTTGTTATTTTGTTAAAAAATTCTAGGTCGAATGGTATCTTTTCTTCTACCTTATGATAGAAATCAAAGCGCTCATCTGTATCCATAAGGTAATCGTGACCAACACGATTGTCAAAACCCACACTGAGGGCATCAGATAAAATGGACGGTATCGCCGAAACGTCCCTCTTTTTATCTTTTCCATCAATAATTGATATTCCTTCGACAATCGCATTATACACCGCCTTATCTTTACAAAATTGTTCTGTTGTGTCGCACAACCATTCTATATCCACATCTGTAGGATTTAAAGTATTTAGTACATCTATTACCTTTTTATAATCATCCTCATTTAAGTCCTTTCTACTTTGTACTTCAATTTCTAAAGATGATTGTGTAGGTACTTTATTATATTTCTCTGCGAATTGTACAATCTGCGAGAATATAGTCCTTTCTATACGGTCAGAAAAATATTCTTCTTTAATATGTGGTAATACCCTTCGAGCATATTCCTCATTAGATATTAATTGACTTAGAGCCGTTCGTTCAATTGTTTGATTCATTTATTACAATATCCATTAAAATATCACCAATGATTTTATAGAAATCTCCATTTTTTTCTATAAGATCTCTGGTTAGTCCATTTGAATCTACTATATCATATTCAAATTTTAAATTCAAGGTTCCATCTGAATTTTTTTTCGATTCATCTGGTAGTTGTACAGTACCGTATTTGTAAATAACACCATCATAAAAACCACCATGTATTGCAATGCATACTTGTTCATGGTTTTTATTTGTTACAAATTTATACTCCTGTTTTGAGATTTTGTCCGACATAATGCAAATAACTCCCAACAATATATTTTGGTTTGTCAATAGGTTTTTTTCCAGAATGTGGATGTGTCCACATAGGGGGAAACATAAGAACTGATCCTTTCTTACAAGGAGAATTAACTTCTTCCCCACCTATAGGATTGATTATTGTTTGTCCACCTTCATTATCACAAAGATATACAAAGAATACAAGAAATCTTACACTGTTTTTATCATCATTAATATCAACATGAGTTCTAAATTCATCCGTTCCATTAGGTAAATATTTTTTCATTCTGGGACTTTCAAATCCATACTTCGTAGGCCATATAGGAGAAATTTCTTTTTTATATTTCTCTACACAAGGAAATAAAAGATTTAACAAAAGTTGCATCTCAGGGCCCCATTCCTTAAAATTAAGAGCAAAATCTATTTGTGTAAAATCATACGCACTACTATGTTGTACTTCATGCTGTGATTGATTCTGTTCAAATTTCTCTATTAAACTATCGCAAACATCAAAAGGAATAACATTATCATAAATTCTAATTAAATTATCCATACTTAAACTCCCTCAGAACCCAAAGTTTTATCTCCAATTCTATTTAATTTTTGACTATCGACATAATTCAAAAATGTACCCAAAACATACTTTGAATTACCACTGGAAATAGGATTACCTTTATGTAAATAACTCCATGAACAAGGAAACAATAATACAGTTCCAGTTTCAACTTTAGTTTTAGTATTGAAATGTGGAAAAGATGTTTCTCCACCCCCAAAGTCATCATTTAAATAACATATAATTGAAAGAAATCTTTTAGCTGAACTTTTATTGTTAACATCAACGTGTGTGTCATGCTGTTGTACACCATCTGACATATATCTCTTTACTCTTATATTTTCAAATCCATACTTTTTAGGCCATTGTACTGAATGTATATTACAATCTTTTTTATAAAAATTTATGATTTGTTGTAAACAATTTACTACATTGTTTATGATAGGTTGAAATTCCTCATGTTGCATTATATCTAATCTTTGACAATCGCAGGCTCCACAAGTTTTTGTTCCTTTTGGATCATAACATAGACTCATTTGTTTAATATAATCTGTTTGTTCTTTCCACAATTTTTCATAAAGATTGATAATATCATTACATAATGATTTTTTTAAACCCTCAGAATATACCTTTATAAATTGAGATTCACCCATACTTAAATTCCTTAGTCGCAGCCTCCTCTAACTTCTCCATGATTTCTTCTGTGAAAAACTTTTCGGGATCATTATTGATAGTTTTACCAAAAGTCTTAGACCCATCAGGCAACTCAATACGAGTACTAACAGATTTAAAGATACCATGTTTTAATGCAAGATCAAGTAGACCATAATGACGGTCAAGACCTTTATCATATGTCAATCGTACATCCACCATTTTATTCTCTACAGTAAGACGAGACTTATGATTCTTACAGTGTACAATATTACCAATTACTTCAGTACCATCTTTCTCTTTTTTCTTACTCAAATATATAATAGAGGATGCGGCGTATTTAAGTCCAGAACCACCACCCATCTCTTTCGTGGGAAACATGGAACCAACGACATCGTAAGTATGATTAGTTACGACCATTGGAACCTTAGCCCTCCCTAGTTTAAGTGTTAGAACACGAAACGCAGCCTTCAAAACTTGAGCTCGTGTCATATCTCTGGTTTCTTTACCTTCAGAGGTATCCTCTACTTCCTTTGTGGTAGATAACATACCAAGTGAGTCTAGACACAGAAACAAGGGTTTACGGTCTGCTTCATTCTGTGCAAGATAAGAATCCAATACCTTAATGGCCTGAGTACGAAATTCCTGTACAGTTGTAACAGGCATAATAACCATTCGTTTAGGATCAATACCTCTATCTTCTACCATCTGTTTAGTAATTGCGCTTTCACTTTCAAAATAGATAACACCCGACTCTGGATGTTTGTCTAGGAAGTTCTTTACTATACCCATCAAAAAATAGGTCTTACCTGTTGCACTCTCGCCTGCAAGAGCAGTAATTTTATTTGATGGTAAACCACCATGTAAACTACCACTCAATAACCCATTAAGAATATATGAGCCAGTATCAATAAACGAATCAACATCTCCTGCCTCTACTCCATCTACTACTAGAGATGCATATTCATTACCTACATCTTTGACTACATTTTTTAAAAAGTCTGTCATATTATACTCCTTTGCATAATTGATTCATTATAAACATCTTCGTTTAATTCACAACCAAGAAATTTTCTGTTTAGTTTACGTGCAACATAAGGAACAATACCAGAACCAGAAAAGGGATCGAAAACCTTACCCCCTTCTTTAGATAAAGTATTAATCATTAATTCTACAAATGATTCATTCCATATATGCAAATTTAGTGGGCCACGTAAACCTTTCATCTTCTGGGTATCATATATAAGAATATTTTTAAGAATATCACCGCCTCGTTTGAACTTACCTTTTTTAGTAAATATCAAACAGTGTTGATAATTAAACGTGTACATATCTTTTTTATCTACAGGATAATTTCTTACTACTATTTTATAATCCTTTAACTTCCACCCCAACTTTATCATATTTCGGTGATATGTAATATGGTTTGTTAAAATCTCACCATTAATTTTTCTATCAGTTTGGGCTATCAAAACAAAACCATCATCTTTACTTATACGTGAGCATTCTTCTGTTGTTTTTTTCTGAAAGTTTTGATAATTCTCAATATCATTATCCCAATCTCCTTGAGATATATCAGGTGGACTAGTAAATACAAAATCCACAGACTTATCTTCCATTTCCCCCATAACATCAAAACAATCACCACGTATAAATCTATTCCACTCCATTTGTTAATCTCCTACCAATACACCAAAATAAAATTCTTTGATTTAAATCTATGTTTCCTATCATCCACTTATATGCCTTACCCTCATAGATATCATCTAACTGAAAATCACCTATGTTGAAATCTACAGTTTTACTATAAGCAGAAGTATCTTGATATAATTCGTATTCTATACCTAAAGGTTCTTCAAACAAAGGATTTTGGTTTAAATATGAATCTATTAATTTTCTCCTATCTGGGCCAACTTGTACCCCAATAATTCTTTTTACTTTTTTATTGTATTTTTTCAATCCCTTTAACACACAAGAAAATTGAATACCCACTCCCAATGACATAACAAGAACATCTAATTCATCTGGAATATTTTGTACTTGATATGAATTAGTATCAAACATTAAATCACTGTCATGAAAAATGTGATGACTAAAATCCATATCAAAATATCCTACCTCTTTTTGTATAGATTTCATTCTACTTGATACTACATTCTTCATACCATGACCAGCGACTATTCGTATATCTCCACCCCATTCTTTTGTAAGTTTCATCATAGGAAGTTTATTTAAATTCTCTTCTTTCGTACCACCAACTGCAATAATACATGGAATACCAAATTCCTTTGCAACTCTACTAATCACTGGGCCTGTCGGAGAATGTACCGATACCGCTGAAATCACTCCTTTAGGTTTATGTTTCTTTATTAATTCTATGGTTTGTCTAACTTTACCACCATTAACGTCACCATATGGACAAAACAAATCATCACGTTTAAAGTATATACCATCATGTTTTTCTACAGGAGTTAGGTTCATAGTAAACTCCTTAGATAGTCATTTGCCTCAAGGTCAATAACAAGGTGTGTTCTCAAAGTATCACCACCATTAACTGCTCTATGGGGTTTCCTTACATCTATATACCAACATTCCCCTACCTTCATGTGAATCTTTTCGTTATATCCTTCACAATCCCACTGTTCAAATATAACATTCTCATTAGTAACAATAGGGAAATGTACTCTCATTAATTTCTTATCTACTACTCCAGCATCAGGATCAACTTGGTCTGTATGCCTCTGTAACTCTCCACCTTGTGGTGTAAGGTTCATAAACCGTATTCTGTGGGGAACTGCCTTTAGGTGACTTAGAATTTCCTCTACCTCTGGAAAATCTTTTCTAAGAGATGTATCTTGTAAATTAAAATTAACATCCTTATTCTGTTCTTTCCACTTCTTATTCATCTCTTCTGGTTTTGTTATGAACTTAAAATCCTCTGTATAACCCCTGAGTGATATTGCACTCCATGAATTTTTCTTATTATAATTAGAATAATGGTTTGTAAATTCTATTTCTCTCTCTTTTAATTTTGATTTTATTGACTCACATAAATCAGTAATATCAGGAAACCTCATCTTTCTCAAAACATAATATTCTTCTTTGAGAATTTTGTTTTGTTCTGGAAATTCTCTTTTACCAAATGGTGTAGGTTCCCCCTTAAAATATACACCAAGAACATCTCCAAAAGTATTAATCTTCACCCCAACTTTTTCATACCCACAGGTTTTAACTATATCCTTTTCCTCATTAGATTCTTCAAAGATGTATATAAAAGTATTCTCCTCATATGATTCTAGTTTTTCTTTAATCTTAGATATATCATTATAAGCTATCTTATAGATAACTCTTTCGCCTATTTCTACAGATGCAATAGGGATATCATAACCAGAGTACATTTTTATCTTAGACCTAGATTTAAATACATTAGAGTATATTGCATAGTTATCTGTATATTCATATAAACCTTTATCTAATGCACTCGCAATTGAATTCTTCTTCATTTCCAAAAACGGTGATAGTACAGTGTCATTGTATGTAGACCATATCTTTTCCATTTCCAATAATGTATCTAATTCTATTCCTTTTTGCCAAGATTTCATGAAAAGAAATCCTCCAAAGTACTAGGTTTAGGAAACAAATCTATAGACTTATCTTTTGCAAATGCCCATACATTCTCAATATAGATTTTATTCATAAACTCAGTCATAGCTTTGTGATCGTGGTTTCCTTCCTCATCAGAAAACACTGCTTTGCCCTGTGGGCGGGCCATTATTCTCATTCCAACCTGTCCTATAAAATCACTCTTCATAGAATTTATCAAATCATCGCCACTCCTATAGCGCTTTCCTTTGACCTTTGGATCAAGAATATTAACTAGAAGAAACCCCTTGTCACTCAAAGATTTAAAACTATTGTGTGCAACTGGTAGATAGAAGTTATCTCTCCACTTCTCATAAGTATCATATCTTGACCAAGACTGTAGTTCTTCTTTATCTCCACCTTCATTATAACGCTCAGTGCTGAAATAGGGCGGTGAGGTAAATGCACAATCGACATTAGATATTTTCTCCCAAGGTAAATCCTCTGCACCGCAATTATACATCTGTACATTCTTCTTACCACCAGTGAGCTTATCATAAAAAGAAATCATCTTCTTATATCGTTCAAATGTATTTGGGTTTGGGTCACAACCAATATAAGTTGTTGCATTAGAGGCATAGAACCCTGTAAGTCTGTCACCCCAGCCCATAGATGTATCTAATACAGTTTTTGCCTTGGTCATCTCATAGAAAGTTTTCGCAACATTTGGTTTGAACTGTGTCGCAATATAACATCCAAGTCTAAATGCACTAACATATACATTCTTAGATAATTCTTTATCAGTATTAATACCTCTCCATATAGGGCCAAGAGCACCCCACACATTATCACCATCATTCCATCTTGTCAATGGTGCCTTAAAACCATAAGAATTACACGCCATTCGTAGGTCATGCATGAAAGAATCACTTATATAATTGTATATTGAGGGAGCATCAATAACACCCAATCCATATTTACTGTATGGATATTCATAATCATCATATTTTTCTAGTACCTCTTTACCAGACTTATCAATGAATTTATTATAATCCACCGTTCTCAATTTATGAAAGGTCTTAATTACCTTTTCTTCAGAAAACTGTTTTAGTGGATATGGTGGTTTTTCTTTCTCAATATAATCTGCAAGTGCTCTACGGAAATCCTCTTTACCATACTTCTCTGTTACAGAAATAAACTGTGAGGAATTCATAATAGGAAGTCCATCACTATTTGCACTTAATTTTAATATATCATATAACTCAGACAAAGAAATCCTCCAAACTCATTTGTTCTCCATAACTACCATCTATCTTCCACCGAATTTTATCTGTAATAAATTTCAATGGAGAAATAAACGCACCTTCAAATTGAGCATCATAATCAATAAATTGTCTAATGTCAAGTTCCTTTGGAAATTCTGCAAGAAATGAAAATGCAGTAGATTGGTATAAATTAGGAGTTCTCAAATTTATAAATTTTATTTTATCCCCATTCATAATTTTTGGATACTTGTTTCCTAACTTTTCTTTTTCTAGTAAGTGGTTATATAAGATTGCGCCCTTAACATGAATTGGAGCACCTTTTCTAAACAAATTATGATCTGCTGTCCACTTTAACAATCCATTACAACTTCTGGGATATGCAATATCCTCTGGTTCTAGATTCATAAAATCTTCTCTAAAATCTTGAATAAAAGTATTCAACTCCTTCTCATTACCACCCATGATAATTTTCAAACACTCTTTAATCTTTTCCCGACAAGGTGCTGGTGTAGAACTCTTAACCGCCTCAATACCCATAATCTTCAGTTTGGGTTCTTTATATTTTACTCCTTCAGAGTCGTGGACGTTGAGGATGTATCTTTTTTTGGCAGTCCAGATTCCTTTATCTGCAATGACTTCTCTAGCCATGAACATCTTTTGGTCATATGCTCCCATAAGATCAGCAAGAGATTTATAAGACTTATTGATAAATGGTTCCAACTTATTAGTTGCCACTTTATCCAAGAATTCGACCACTTTGCTAGTTTCTGGTGATTCACCAAACACTTTGCCAACAAGAGAGTCAAAGGTAATGTATACCGAATCTGTGTCAGAGGCAATAACATAGTCCTCTTTATCAGTTTCCATAATTTTGTTAAGATAGGCATTAAGAGATTTTTCAATCCATCGTATAGATAACTGACCACTTGTTGTAATAGCTTCAGCATTTCGCAGATCAAAATACCTAAACCAATTATTCCCAATAGCACCATACGCCGAATTGAGAGATATCTTCTTCGCCATCTGGATGTTGTTATATCTGGATATGGTTTTAAGGAGTGTTTTATCCTTAGTGTCCTCATATGATTGCTGAGCATCCAACATGAGTTTTTTATATTTTGTACGATCTTCATATATGTTCTCCATTAACTCTGGAAGAAAACCTCTCTTATCCTTACGAAAAAACGCACCATTGGGAGTCAAACAATAATTAGAAGTATTCTTTACCTTTCCATCTAATATCTTATCTACAGAAACTTTTTCGTTTACATCTGGTAATAGTGTTTCAGGCGATATATTATACTGCATGATTAGGTGTGGATATAGACTATTTAAGTCAAACGACATAACCCACTTGTGCATACCTACCAGTGGATCTTTTACATAAGCACCTTCATACTTTTCAATTTTTTCTGCTTCTTTTTTCTGAGGAATAACAATATGTTTTTCTCTCAGATAATTATATATAAGAATATCCCAATACCTAACTGTACCTAGAACATCAGTGAAATTGACTTTTGCATCATATGCCATAGTTAAACAAAGTTCAATTAACTTCATCTTATCTTCTAACTTATCAACCAACTCCACATCTGTAATATTGTATTCGATAAATGATTGAAAATCATTTGTGTACCATTCACGAAATGTATCATATGGATTCCCATCTTTACTCTCTCCAAGTTCCACCTTTGCAATATGGTCTAATCTATATGACTCTTGATTTGTATATGTAAACTTTCTGTACAGGTCAAAGAAATCAAGAGCTGCAACACCTTGGATTTCATATACTTGATGTGTTCTACCCATTTGATATACATCTCTAGGTCTTACACTCTTCCAAGGTGACAATAGTTTTAATTGTTCTTCCCCTAAAACTTGTTTAATACGGTTGCAAAGATATGGAATATCAAAAAACTCTGTATTCCATCCTGTAATAACATCAGGTAAATGTAATGTCCAAAACTCTAAGAATTTAGATAACAGTGAGACTTCATCCTTACATTGAATATATGTAACATCATCACGATAATTCTGAAACTCACCAATACCCCAAACTACAATCTTTTTAGATTGATGATTTTTAATAGAAATAGATAACATTTCCTCTGCGGCTTGTTTCACATGAGGAAATCCATTTTCACATTGCACCTCAATATCAAGAGTTACAATTAACATATCATCCATATTCCAATCAACCATACCTCTATATCGGTCTGACAAATAACAATATGCATATTGAGTATTTCCATACACAAGGTCAGGTTGAGAAGAATTCATCTGAATCCATTCCTTTGCTTCCTTGATAGAATCAAACTTAACAGGAGTCGCATAACTCCCTTGAAGAGTTTTAAATTTTGTGGGTTTTTCTACAGGTGAAAATAGGGTGGGAGCATACTTTATACGAGTATTGACTCGTTCTCCATTTTTAACTTCACGTAATAGAACATAGTTCCCCCATTGGAGAACATTAGTATAAAAATCACTCATAGTCTAGTTATAACACTCTTTAATTAATTTGTCAAGGATACTCTGAAAACAATTCTCTGGGACATTTCTGGTGCAGAATTTAGAGGACTGCTGGTAAAATGTAACTTATCATGAGGATAGACTATAATTCTGCCTGGTTTGTTACCAACTATCTGATCAGGCCATCCTATATTCCATCCATGTTTCCAATGTTTAGTTCCAGTTTCTTCTTCATTAAAATAATAAAAGGCACCACCCCATGTTGGTTGCCATTCTAAATTTGAAATATAGATACACGTATAGTATTCTCCTGTTTCCCAATTTCCAGAAGTATCTGTATCTTTATGAATTTGACCCACCATATCTTTAATTTGATCTGTTCTTGGGAACATATCTGCACATCGAGCATTTAAATAACAAGTCCATAATGGAATAGGTGCTTTATTAGTGTGTTTTAGACTGCCTTTGTGGTCTGCCTCTATATCATTTTTTATAAAAAAATCTTCACCATCTTTAAACGTCATTGGATTTCCACGTAAACCAGCAATACTCTCAGGTATACCATCTATATTTGCTTTATTATTAAATACCTCTTCATTTATCTTTGTCCATAACTCCCATATAAGAGGATTTGTATTCTTCACATATTCTGTACTAAAACCTATAGGGCGTCTATACATCGTAAAACGCATAAACTCTGTAAGATATAAGGACTCTGAACCTTTATGATTTATTTCACCTAACCAATGTCGGTTATTAAAATTACCATCTTCTTTAGGACAATATTCCTGTAATGACAAATCTTTAAAACGTGGGTGTGCTCTTCGTTGCCATGCAGTATACCAAGATACACTTTGACCCCAATCATATACTTTTTTTGCAGTTTCTTTATCAATCAAATCATCATATATTTGAACCATCAATAACTCCTAAAATTGCATGATACCTATCTTCATTTGTAGAATTGTATACAGAATGAACATTATGTACATTAATCTTGTATACATCACCAGCATTATAAGGAACCTTACCTTCTGGTTCGATTATAAAGTCACAACCTTCTGGATGATTAATACTCATATTATATAGAAACTTAGTTTCTAATTTGTGGTCATGTATATGGGGAAGAATTTTTGCACCAGCATCTAACTTACGTATCTCTGGCCCAAAAGGCCCAAACCTTGCTCTATGTCTAGCCCAATGAATAGACATACCTAAATCTTTCCAATGATATAAATCTGTCCGTTCTTCATACCATTTCATAAATGTGGGGAATGTTTCGTGAGTAGGTTTACCAATCCATCTACCCGCCGTTCCTTCCGCCAATCCAGCATTAAATGCATTGGAGGCGTTGTACTCTTTCCAATTATTAAATCGTTTACATTCTTCAAGAATTTCTAAATGTAAATCACAGTTTTCTATTAATTTCCAACATTCACTCATATTTTCCAATTATCACGATTTTTATAAGATTCAAGAATCATTTTATAAATGTTCATATTATTTTTTTCGTTAATATATCCAGTGCCAGGAGAACCATTTACTTCAATAATATAAGGTGGTTCCTTTTCCCTATTTTTAGAAGGAATAAAATCTACACCTACCCAATAACCATCTACTGCCTCGGCGGCCCGAATACAAGCTTGTTTCTCTAATTCTGTTATTTCTATTTCTTCGGGTTCATTACCTTGACTTATATTACTACGAAAATCATTATCAATGACAGGTCTTTTGAGTTGTCCTACAATTTCTCCATTAAAATACATAACTCTAACATCATAATCTGTTTTTATATATTCTTGCAAAAGTAAAACTTGGTCATCATCCATTTTTTTAAGTAGTTGTGTTGTAGATAATAACTGTGAAAAATGAGATATTAAAACAACTCCAACTCCATGTGTTCCGTAGGCAGTTTTTAATATCATAGGATATTTACCACCCATCTGTTTTAAAGGAACATCTAACAAATCTGGTGTTGTTATTAATGCAGTTCTTGGTTGTCTAACTTTAGCATTTTCTAGAGTATGATATGTATACCATTTATCATTACAATAATCATGACATTTTATAGAGTTATGAATAGTAACCCCTTCTTGTTCTAACATTCTTTGGTATATATGTGATCTTCTACCATTAGCACCCCTACCAATACAGACTGTGTTCTCTGGTATAATTTCCCAACCAGTTTCATCGTGTTCTATATCTTTATTACCTAAGAGATCTTTCTCAGATTTAAAATTATGAGCAACAAGGTTTCCTTTAGAATTGCGAACAATATATCCCTTATCAAGCTCTAGTTGATATACATCCACACCTTTTATTTTTTTTGATTCTTTTTCTAGTAAATCGCCAGTTTTATTAGGGTCATCTGGAGTGTCATAAACCAATAACAACATTTGGTATGGTTCATCTTTTTCCTCTGTGATGAAATCCTTAAACTTCTCCATTAGACTTCTTTCTTTTTTCCAATATTGTATTTGGTTTCTAAAGTCCAATCGTTCTTTTCGTTAAAAGATAATACTTTGATTTGACTAAGAGGAGCTGCTGGTTCTGTATCACCTAATACTTCGACCAGACCCCAATCTTTTAATAGGTTTGCAATTGTGTTTCTACGTGCAATATCATTCTCAGATAAATTTGTTTGTTTACCATCTAGAGCAAAGAGTTCTTTAAAATGCACAATATAATACCGTCCCTGTTTATGTAAAATATGACAGGATTGATATAGTTTTCTTTCTTTTCTTGAAGCAACACCTATTCGTGATAGTGTTTCACGAACTTTAAGGAAATCATCAGGTTCTTTTAACCCGATTTCAAGCATCTGCTCCTGTGTCCAACTAACTTCTTCCATTTCTTCCACCTTTATATAATTTGTTTTTTATAGCGGAAATCTGTTTTTCATCCAGTATATCAAGAGCAGCCCTCGCCTTCTCGTTATTGTATCCATAATACTCTTTAACATACTCTAGATTCTCTACTCGATTCGCCTTCATCCAAGGACTATATCTTTTCCTTGGTCTAAGAGTATTTAGTAAAAAATCAAATTGAAGTTTGTTGTCTAGGTGGTGTAATTTATTTAACTCATTAACTAATAAAATAGTATCTGGAAAGGGATGTAAACACTTATTTACTACATAAGCAGGGTATTTTTTCTCCCATTCTTCATCCTCAGAGTCCATTAATGGTTCTTTAGATACATTTATTGAATTAAGATATTCTTTTAGTTCATACACGGCAGTTTGCCTTTATTACTATTACACTTCTAAGGTTATAACACTCTCTAGAAACAGGCATTGCCTTATGATCTAAGTATGCATCAAACACCACAAGTCTGTTACCCACATATGGAACGAGTTGTCCGTCAATTAAAGTACCACCACCCCACTCCTCTTTCCAATCCCTACGAGGGTAGTATATCATTGTAAAATCACCATCATCCTTATGCATATGCGGTTCTAAACCGTGTGTGTGAGCATTAAAATATATTCTTTCATAATCATCAACATTGTGTTTTGTTTTAAAATCTAATTTGAATTTTGCAGTTTCCCAAATAGGTTGTACCCATTCAAAACCATTTTCTACTAGCGCTTTAGGATTATGACCACAGAAAATGTGCCAGTGTTTGTTCACCCCATTTTTGTTTGAATGATAATCATATTTCCAACTCAAATCTTTCATTTGCATATCTACAAATTCTGCAACATGAGGTTCTAATAAATTATCATAAACATCAACTACCGACATACTCATTCATCCTTTTATTAAATTCTTCACCATATTGTTTTTTGGATAGTAGAACTTTTCTATAATTCTTTCTATACTCTTTCAATTTAGTTGCAAAATAATCTTCATCTCGTAACTGATAAAGTTTTCTAATAAACTCATCTACTGAAAATATTCTTTGCCATTCATCTATATTATATGTATTGTTCTTGTCATAAATAAATTCTGGGGTACACCATACAAAAGGAATAATGCCACAAGCAAGTGCCTCAATATATCTAGAGGTAGTTGCATTTTCATCTTTCCAATTAAAACATAAGGTTGCTCTTGCAGATTTTACTACAGGTAACAAATCTCTCCAATCCCTAGCCCAAGGAAATATTTTATTCTCTTGGGTTTCAGGCATATGAAGGAAACCACCAACTAATGTGGTGGTAACCCCTTCTTTATCGTACAAGTCGTAAATGACTTCATCTCTTTCGTCCTTCCAAGATGCACCCCAATATGCAAAGTCCACCTTTTTAGTTGGATCAAGATTTAAGTCCTTAGTTAGAGTAGGAATGTTATGATACTTCATTCCATTTATATTTCCAGAGAAATCTATTTCATCAATTGTATGGAAGTTTTTTGGGTTCACCCCCTTTAGAGTAGTTGTCCTATACAATTCTTCATCGTCAGCTCTTTCGTTTCTCCAGAGAATAACTGTTTTATTTTCAAAATATGGTTTTATTTCTTCTATCGCATTATTAGATTTATCCAAATAATCTTTATAAGGAAGTTTTACAGGCCAAGGATATCTATAATTTGAATTTGTATTTGCATAAGATTCGTATTGTTCTTGCCATAGTTCTGGACAATGAAATCTCCATTCGGATTCACTAGGAATAATGATATAATCTGCATATTTGATTGCATCAATTTTACGTACAGGTTTAGAACCATCAAAAGTAAAATTATAACTATCAAAATTTATATCTGGTCTAGACTCCATCCATTGTTCATATAATTCATAAAAACTATCCATAGGTTGAGAACAGGTTTGTTCATATTGAATACCCATTCTCAATTTTGCAATGGTGACGAAACTCACTTAAATTTCACCTGTGACATTACTTCTACGAGAAATGCGAAAATATTGATTTCTTGGTCTGCAACAGCTGTTGCTTTATACTGGTACTCACCCAACAAAACGACCAGATTAGGAATAGTATTAAGTTCAACACTGTCAAACATAATATCATAAATGTTACGAAACAAACGGTCAGGATCGTTATCCATATTATCCACAATCCATTTACGAACATTATTCAACTCCTTATTCTTTAAAAGGGGAATTAGATCCTTTATATTCTTTCTTTCCAGATCCAAAAGTATACCAGCATCAATTGTACCCGAATGTGAATACATCTGTATTTCAGATAGAACCCTTCTCCAATCAGGGAAATATTTATTGATAACTTCAGCTACTGCTTTGGGTTCAAAGGTAACTTCCTCTTCATTCAAAATACCTTTAATTCTTTCAAAAAATTCTTTTGCAAGTTGTGGTTTTTGAGTCTTAGGAACTTCAAATTCAATTGGTTTACAACGTGAATGAAGTGCTGGTATAATTCTATTCTTATAATTACAAGTCAGAATAAATCCACAGTTCTTATGAAACTCCTCAATCACACCACGCAACGCTGGTTGTGTAGATTGAGGATTAAGATAATCTGCCTCATCAATAATGAGAAATTTACGTCCACCATCAAGAGAAACAGTGGACGCAAAGTTTTTAATCTTGGTACGCAGAACATCTATACCAGATTCATCAGAACCATTTATCATCATGTAAGTAGAGCCCATTTCTTCTAACATCGCTTTCGCAATGGTGGTTTTACCTACACCAGGCTTTCCCGATAACGTCATATTGGGAATATCACCTTTGCTCACAAAATCAGTGAACATAGATTTTAATTCTTTAGGGAGTATACACGAACTTATATCTTTAGGGCGATATTTCTCAACCCATAGTCCTTCTTCCATAATACTCACCCCTAAGCGTCATAACTTGTTTCAGCTTCTAGAGCAATCCAATACTCTATAGGGACTGTATTATTTACAAAATGACTGATACGTTTAGATGACATAGATACCGAATAGTCACCATCTAACAATTTAAGATTCTCTGTCTTAAACCAATATTTGTATGGAACATCTTTACCATATGTATCAACATCAATCTTAACAGCAAAAGTATTACTATCTTGATTCTTTTTATCAGTAACCTTAATCAATGCAGTTTTATCTGTCACTGCCTCTAAACACATATCGGGGGCACCAATAACAGCCGCAGCTCGTGTAATCTCTGTAAGTTTGGTTACAGGTAAATCAAAAGATACTTCTGGTTCAGGCATAGTCAAACTATTTTTTGGGGTGGTTACTACTGAAGGATCAGAATAAAAATAATTAAGGAAATTATTCTTATCTTTACCACGAATTACCACAAGGTTATCTTTAAAATCAAATTCTGGTTCATCAAATAAAGAAAGTGCAGATAAAAATTCATTCAAATCATAAATTGCAATTTCTTTTGGGAAGTCCTCTTTAACAGTTGCTTTCGCAACAATATTCTTGAGAGCCGACATTGTTGAAATTTCAGTACCTTCTTTGATTACAAGGTTCTGGTTAATAGTTGAAAAATTCTTCAACACAGTCGTTGTATTTTTACTCAGTTTCATTCACATTCTCCATTAAATCATGTACGTGCATCATTATAATACCATAATGAATAATTTTCATCAAGTCCCTTCTGTTCTTTCCACCCTTTTTTCCATATCGTTGAGCATATTTTAATATGTTACCTATACAGAAACCTTCTCCATGTCCACCATCAATAATAAATTCAGTTGCCTGATACTTATCCTTGCTATAGTGTGAATCGTAAGTAGAATCAATATATTCCTTGAGTTCTTTTAGGGTTCGATCCTCATGATATTTGTAATCAATTGGATTTTGCTCGAGCATCTTTTTCGGCTCGTTGTTCTTTCCGAAGAGCTTCATATTTTTCCTTTTCATTTTCTGACATATATTTCATTTTCTCCCTATCGGAGTCATGAACATTCCAATTAAACGCCATTGAGCGCCTTTCACCTTCACCAAAAAAAGGAAGAACTTGATGTTTTAACCAATTAGGAAATACAAGCATAACGCCAACTTCTGGTTTTACATAATCTTCCGTTTGTCCTTTGAGTTGCAAAACATCCTTACGTGTATTTGTTCCCCAAATTAAATGAGTAAACCCATCTACAGCGCCATTCGCATCATTAATACCTTGTGAGATATCTGCATCAAGTTTTTGAATACACTCTGGTACTTTTAACCAAAGAAACCCAGAAAGTCCTGCCATGGTTTTAACACCATGATCGTGGAATGGATTGTAATCCCCAGCGTAAGCATTATTAACCCAAATATTATGTAATTCTGCATGAGCATCCCTTTGATAACCATTTCTAAGAAATGAAGTTCCTACCTGTTCTAAAATAGTTTTAACAGATTGTCCTACTTCATCATCTAAGGGAAAATCTAATTGTGCAGACTTTTCATTATTTTTTAATTGTCCTACTAAACCTTTTGCAAAACTTTCATTATTGGGAACAACAACATCATCAATGTGTTGATTGATTTCATCAATAATTTCAGGCGGGACTTCAACCCTCATTATGTTTAACGCCTTAATAGGACGTAAAGCAACCCTCAAACCTTTATTCTGTTCAAGGTGTTTTTCTTCTTCCTTTTTAAGGGCAACGGCATCTTCTAATGCCTTTTCTTGATCTTCATTTCGTTTTAACGTGCCACCACCAAGATCGTTGGTTTCACCATCAAAAATCTTTACTCCCATAAAATACTCCTTCAAGTTTTATTCATAATAAAGGAAAAGGGAATCAAAGTCAATTCCCTTTTCCGATATTTTATGAGAATTATTTGACTGTAATCAGTCGAGGTTTCTTCTCTTCTGGAACAATACGTTCCAGATCAATCGTAAGCATACCGTTCTCAAGTTTCGCATCGTTCACTACGAGATCATCTGCAAGAGTAAACTTGCGTTCAAATTTACGATACGAAATTCCACGATGGTATGTAAACTCATCCTCTGGTTCATCCTTTTTATCAGAACGAATAGTTAGAGTTGAATCTGCCACCTCTACCTCAATATCATCCTTACCAAAACCAGCAAGGGCCATATCAATAGTATAGTTGTAGTCACCTACTTTCTGAATGTTGTAAGGTGGAAACCCTGTAGAAGTTGCATTATTAACAACATATGAATTGAGGTTGTCGAAGATTCGATCAAACCCAACGGCGTAGGGTGTTAGTTGATTGAAGTTGTCAAATAGACTTAGTGCTTTACTTGTAACCATTAGTTATCTCCTTTTAAAGCAAGATTATGTTTGCACCCCCTAAGGCGGTGCGGTTAAGTGGTGGTTTTTTTATGAAAACTCTGGAACAGTAAAAAACCACCAAAAACTCTGTTATATGTACAAGGGATTACGAACAACCTTGTATATTATATATAACACTTTATAGTTAATATTTCAAGTCCCTTTTAAGATTTTTTTACAATTTTCTACACTCATTTTAGGTAAATCTACATCATTTTGAGAAACAACTGATTGCCAACATTGCCCTTCATAGAATACCCCCTCTTTTCCTGTACAGGTATAATACATATCGGGTAGTAATTTATACCCATATTTCTTGGGAATATGGTTTTCCACGATTTTATCCACAGCCTTTCTTCTCCTAACACCTTCAACAGTAAAGAAAGGAGTCCATCTTCGTACCTCACAGAATTCAGTTTGATAGGGAATTAAAAGTTCTGAACTAAGTCCTATGTGTTTTGCACCTACTTGGTCTAATCCCTTAAACCTATGTGTTGGGTGATGCCACATCCTGTCTACAATACGGACTAGATTTTTCGGCCATTCTTCATTCTTGTATATACCACCAAATCCTATTACATCATCACCATCATAAATCACATGAAATGCAATATAAAGAGGTATTCTTCTATGAAAGTTTTCATAGTTCTTTGCATTTCTGTGTTTATCTTGAGATGCTATTTTTGCAAGTTCTTTTATGTAATCGGGTTCTTTGATTACATTTTCTATTCTATAGGAATGAGATGTCATCTTGTCCATTCACCGCTAAAATTAAATGATCTCTATCAGTGTTTCCTTCATTAAATGCACTGTGATATGCACCTTGATTAAAGAAATAACACCTACCGTCAGCTGGTAAATGGAATTTTTCTTCTTCACCGTCAAGAGTTCTCTTAAATTTAAAATAACAATCTGGATTAGTAGTTAGAGGAATATGAAATCGTATAGAATACTTTGTATCATAATCCATATGATAATTTAAGTACCCTTCTGGTGACATTCTCCTCATATGAACCCTAGTAACTTGATTCTTAAAAACCTTTAATACTTCTTCAATATAGGTTCCCTTTGCCCATGATAAAATCTTAGTATATCTTCGTTCATCAAATTCTGGTTCCTTTTCTAGATTTTTAAATGTATCAAATTCTGCTTTATTCTTTTTGTCAAATACACTAACAGGAAACCAATTATAAGTACCATCTTCAAATGAACTGTAATTTGCTGGATGTTCTCCCAATTCACCAGCGAGTTGAACTGCCTTAGAAGGAGTTCCAGATAGGGAATGTTCCGTATCTGCCGTAACATCACATTTGTTTGCAATGTAATCTTTTATACCCTCTATAACCTTAGAGTTCTCTTTTAATTCCTTATTAATCCTTTCAATGTCAAAAACATATGGTTCTGGCATCTCTGCAATATAAGGAAGTATTTTTCTACCTTTTCTCATTTATCCACCCTTCCATCAGTTCCGCTATATATTTATGGCCTTTTGCGTTTGGATGATAATCTCTCTTGGAAATTATATGTTCATCCTTAAAGAATGTAGAAAGGTCATGACCACCTATAGACTCTATTATAGGATACCCTAAAAAGTTTTTTAGTTTGTTATAGTATGGGGATTCTAGAATCCATTCTGGTTTAGCGACAGGTGGTAATGCCTGCATCTGTAGATAGGGAACACCCATACTCTCGCACACACTCTGAAAACAGAACATCATTCTCATAGACTTCTGGAATGATGCATCCTTCATTCCAATTCCCATACCTCTCATAATATTTGAAAGTTGGTTGTAAGGTAAATCTTTCATTGCCTGAATCGCTTTATCGTGCCATTTAGATACAGGTTTATCTGCTCTAAACTGTCTACGAGGTCTAACACGAATCCATCCAGAAGTTGATTCTATATCTATTCTTACATATTCACTCCACATGGCCAGGACTAAACCAACCTCGCCAGGATCGGTTTCTATAAGAACATCCATAATAGAACTAAGAATATACTCATTTCCAGAGGCGGGAACTGCTACGTTTATAAGTTCCATTCCAAGTTTCTCTGCTAATATCTCTGGCCATATAGGAAATGGTTCAATATCTATGTCTGGGTCATAACATACATTAGCAGGATTTTTCAGTTGCATCCTAACATAATCACTAGAAAAACTGTCACCCGATACTATAAGTTTCTTCATAATTAAATTGTATCCTCCATAAAATTCTTTCGCCTTCAAATGCATCTCTCTTATGCATTACCCTTAGATTATCATAGATAATCATATCGTTATCACCCCAAAACATGGGATATGCAAACTGTTCACAGTGTTCTATGAGTTCTTCTATATCAACCTCTATATTAGTTTCCACAAGGGAACCAGGCGAAAAATATAACATCTTCTCATTCGTAATTGGATGTTCTATAATAAAAGGCCGTTGGGTTTTATTCTTTCTTAAATATCGTAATTGTTTTTCGGTAAAACACCTATCCTGTAAATTCTCTGGTGGATAATAAGTTCCCACAACATTCTCATATTTCTCTGGGTCTGGTAAGTTGTCATAGGCCAGTTTCATATCACAAAACCATGTAGGAGTTAAATGTCCACCAAAGAAGTTATACAGTGCAGTACCATGATATGCACCTACACCATAACTCCAATCGTTATGCCAAGGAACTACATCTCTCTCAAACAAACCATCATGACTAACTATCTGGACATACCCCTCATCATCAAGAATATGTTTTTCTGTACTAAAGAATTTACCATACCCAAAGATATAATCCTTAAAAGTTTCTGCCGTTATATCTGGGGCATTGTGTTTCTCTATTCCATTCTCAAAAAACTTATCCAATGAAACGCTCCTTATAGGCTTGAACTGATATAGATGGTTGTGGTGGTTTACCTTCTTTTTTTAATTTATAATAAAGTATAGACTGCCAATTTTGTTTAAATATTTTCGGTGTAGAAACTAAATGCATCTTTGGACTGAATATCCATTCATCATTATTAGGAAAATAGGTTTTAAATCTATTTAATGCAGTAGAATTAAAATTATCTATATTATTATCCTTTAATTCTCTACTTATAAAAGCAACATCATAATTCTGATCTTTTGCATATAACACTTGTTGCAGAATCATTTGATATGTGTATTCTTTGATTCTTCGTTGATGACCCCAATTCATTCTTCTGAATTCTGGATGTCTAAAATATCTATTCAATATACGAACCGAATTTCCAAACATTTTACGATGTAATATCGTACTAAAGGCAATCAAATCATTTCCATTTCTAACTGTGGTAATTGCAACAGAATCATTTAAATCTAAATTTTTCCCATAGTTGTGTGATAATCTATCAGTAGTTTTACTAAACTCCTGTATTTCTGTTTCAAGATCAGAATCTATATCACACGTATTAATAACCAAATTCATTTTGTTTTAAATGCTCAAAGAATGGTGCAACCTTCCAATCTTCTGTCACCCTTCCCCTAAATTCATTGTCAGAATCAGGTATCCCATCTTCATCAGCCTCCCAATCAATTAACCTAATATACATATCATCCATCTCATAAAAATTTGCCAATACAGCATGATTAGGAGATTCTATAACATTAACCTTTGTTGCATCAGGAACATAATAATTAAATTGTTGTTCGAGTTCAGATAAAGTATAACTAGAATCTTTCATGTATCTACCAATAAGTCCTACACTCTTAAACCTAAGAATAGGTTTAATTCTAACTCTATAGTTAGTTTCTTTCATAGTTTTTCTTACCAAGTCTATTTGATCCTTAAAAGTAAACTCGTTATGACCCTTGGCGATAATGGTTCCAGTATTAATTATCATACGGGCTTCCATAGAATTTCTTAATGCCTTGACCTTCATCTCTGCATATTCTCTACCATTATCAATAATCGCATATACATCTGGGTCGGCAGCTCCATTCATTGAGATAAGAACCATACGTAAACCAGATTGTTTAAGACTCTCTACATATTTTTTAGAAGATAATCTTAGTCCGTTTGTAGTCACACTAACTTGATGACCACATTGTTTTACATTTTTAATGATATCGGGTAAATCTTTTCGGATAGTTGGTTCGGCACCAATCAATCTTACTATAATTCTAGATGGAAGTTTTTTAAGGAATTCATAAAGTTTGTTCACATCCATATCGGGAATATCCCGATTGGGTAGATAACAATTTGCACATTCCATATTACATCTGTGGGTTAAATCCACCATCAGAAGATTGAAAGTATTATCTTCTGGATTCAAAATTTTCATCATCAATTATCTTCCGTCAGATATGACCTCATCTATTGTCCAACCATTATCTTTCCACCAATTTTGAACAACATTATCAGTATCACTTGCAGAGGGGTTTACTTTTTTTCTTCGGGCATTATAAGAAGCCTCAAAATCATACCAATCAGTCCATTTTCTAATAAGTTTTATAGTGTCACTATCTACCCATTCAAACTTTTCTGTAAACTTATTAATCCTATCTGGAATAACCACCTTAGAAGGATTGTTTTTAGTCACAGTTTTAAATTCAGTTTTAGCTTCATTGAGGTCATCCCAATTAGCCCCTGTTTTAGTTATAGTAAGAGTTTGTACAACAGGGATTGCTCGGGTGGCTTCAACACCGCCTCCTACGGTTTTTGGCATGGTAGATCTCCTTTATATTATTTATATCACTTTACACCTAAAGGCTATCTTTTGCGACATTTCTGGCGCATCAGATTTTGGAGATAAAGTCATATGAGTTTTATCATGTGGAAAAACAATAACACGATTTGGTTTATTCCCTACAATGTCACTAGGCCATCCTAAGTCCCATCCATGTTTCCAGTGAGTCGATCCTGTTTTTTGTTCATCATAATAAACAAGTTCTCCTCCCCATTCAGGCAACCATTCTTGATTGGTTATGTATAAGACTGTATAATATTCTCCATTGTAAGTACCATCTGTATCCCTATGAATTTGTCCACCCCTCTTAGATTGTCTAGTAGGTGGCCTTTCATTGCACCTACCGTTTAAAAAACAAGTCCAATGATTTTGAGTTTCGGGAACATTATATTTTTTATAGAAATTTTCTTTATCTACATAAAATATAGGTGGGCCCTTGAGGCCTCCTATGGTTTCTGGTACACCGTCAAGAGTACCATTACCATCAAAAAAATGTTTATTTATTATTGTCCATAAATTCCAAATTAAAGGATTACGTTCCTGTACAGATTCATCACTCCATCCTATTGGATGTCGATATAAACTAAACTTCATAACATCTTCCCAAGTAACTTTTTCGTTGCCTTTAAGATGCATATTGTCAGACATTGCACCTAATAGATGCCGGGCATTTATTTGTCCATGTAAGGAAGGGTTATACTCACTAATAGAAGGAACCATTTTTTGTTGTGGATAGTGTTTTGAAAAATTGACTCCTATCCAATGTTGATACCAAGAAACACTTTGACCCCACTCATAAACTTCTTTATGCATTTCGGGGGATATTAATTCATCAGCAACAAGAATTTCATTCATAATTCACCTCACTTATTTTTATTTATATATCCCAAAAAAAGTCAATGAAATCAAGGACTTGCGTGATAGTAGGAACAAAACAGGAACATCACTTATTAAAAAAAAGGACTCCAAAAGGAGTCCTTGAGTTAGATGAGAGAGAGATTAGAAAGCGTTCTCTTCTTCTGAGACTTCTTCTTCTACAACTTCTGGAGTTTCATCTCCAAGAGGATTTACACCAGCATCAATCTTGGTATATAAATCCATGAAGGATGCTTTTGTATCATCGTCAAATCGTGCGACACACAATTCAAGGGACTTCATTTTATCACCGAAAATTGCAAACGCTTTTACGATGTGATCTAGTCGGCGAGTAGAGATAACTTCATCAACTCCACCATCGTAGAAAGTCTTACGGATCACATCAGCCCAAGTGACTAGGTTTGTTGCAAACTCTTTATCAACAGAACCATACTTTTCCATCGCACCCAAAACAATCTTGGTTTCAGTGGTGACAGTCGCATAAGGCTGTTCGATTGTGATAGCGAACCTTTCAAGGAAAGCTTCGTTCAGAACATTAGTTCCAATGAACCGTCCATCCTCTGAACCTTTACCTTTAGTGTTGGCAGTTGCCATCACGTTGAAACCTTCTTTCGGAGTGACCCACTTATTCACTTTTTTGAGGAAAACACCTTTTCCCTCAAGAACAGGCTGTAATGCAAGCAACTTGTTAGAACCAAGGTCACACTCATCAAGGAGCAACGTGCATCCACGTTCCATTGCATCAATGACAGGGCCGGGAACAAACTTGGTTTCACCATTTACGAGTCGGAAACCACCAAGCAAATCATCTTCATCGGTTTCGATGGTGATGTTCACCCGAATGAGTTCTTTCTTGAGTTTGGCGTGAACCTGTTCAATCATCAAGGTCTTACCGTTACCAGAAAGTCCTGTAACAAAGATAGGATAGAACAAACCAGACTTCACGATTTTTTCAATCGTGGAGAAGTTTCCCCAAGGAACGAAACCTTCAAATTTTGAAGGAACCAAATTTTCCTTTTCCATATTAGTCGCAACCAGATTTACAGTAGAAACTGCTTCAGTAGTAGTTGGGGCGGCAGCGGCTGCAACCGCAACTCCACCTTCTGAAGGCAATCGGTATACACCATAACCTACCTTAAACTCTGGTTTCATAAACCAAGTAGGAAATGGAACCTTTGCCTTTTCGGCAGCTTCCCGAACATTTTGTTTTGAAATATCGGCACCATTACCGAACATCTCGGCGGCGGTATCGACAAACAACTTTTTACGTGGTGATAAGTACATATTTAACCTCTCTCAATTATCATCATATTTACAGAATATACTATAGGGAACATTTTTGCAAGCACTAATCGAGCTCTTATGTCGTTTTTTTGTGAAGTGTGACATTTTTACCACTATGCCACCAACTTCACAAATTTGTTTAACAACTGGCGACTTTCGATCTTACCCTTCATGGATTTACCAAAGGCAGTCTTGAGTTTCGCTTTTGAAGCACCAACCAACTCATCACCGAGTCCTTCGTTCTCGACTGCGAGAGCATTTCCACCAGGCAGTACATAGTACTCATCGTAACCGCACTGAGTTAGAGCAAGATACTTATTTTTGTTAACGAACTTAACTAGTTCCATAACTTTGGACATATCATACTCATCAATAAGATACTGAATTGTACGTTTATCAACTCGACCAGATTTTCCAGAACCAGCGATAAAGAACCCAATCACATTCATACCATCAACTCGATTCTTGAGAATTTCAAGTAATTTGTTGGTGGTGGTGGTGTTACGGTCAATCATGAAGGTTTTGTTGACTACAGGATCGGTGATTACAAATTTTGACTGAGAATACCGAACACTGTGTATCGTTTTAATGTGGTCACCTTTTTTGTAATTTTCATTATCTTCAGTAACTAAGTGATAATCATACACACCATGCAGACTGTTAGAAGCACCATCAGTCAAGAAGATTGTGTGAACTTTCTGAACACCAGTTTCTTCTTTAAATTTAGGAACGATATCCATCATGGCAATGATTGCATCATTTAGTGGAGTACCACCCATGTTGTAGTTATCATTAGGAGTAAGAGGATATCCCAAAGTTGCCCAATCACGATATCCACCATAACGATTAGAGAACATCATCAGAGAGTGCATCATTTTTACTTCTTCAGCAAGAGTCATGTTACTGGAGAAAAAGTTCAACAATTTGAAATTGTGTAGGGCAATCTCACCATATTTGAAGTTATCCAAGATATCTTCATTACGACTTTTTCGACCATATGCATCAGAGAAAGCAAAAACTTCAAAAGGAATCTTTACCTTACGGCAGAACCAAACAAGATTGAACAACTGTGCAAGAGTACCTTTAAGGTTATCATGCATAGACCCAGACCAATCCAGAACCATCATCATGCCGTGGTTAGTTGCACCAGGCAGAGTAGTCACCTTCAAGAACAAATCTTCATTATATTTGTAAGTGTGAAGTTTGGACATATCCAGAGAACCAGTTTTAGATTCTGCGGCACGAGCATACTGGTCAGCAGCTTTTTTCATTTCAAATTCTTTGACCATGTAGGCAACAGTTTTTTTCGATTCTTCTTTTAAGGTTTCTACATCTTTAAGAGAACTATCGAAAAACAAAGTGTTATTTTCACTTTCGGTCTTAGAAACAAAATCATTGTAGAACTCATCAATAACGGTTTTGTATCCAACAACATACTTGTCGATATCTATCTTCGGAATTTTACCATAAACACGATCAGTAGCAAGTTTATCTCGCAATGCATCCATTGCTTTACCAAAGGCAGAGTCGGTAGTTGCAACAGGAACACCACCCTTACCATCAGAGTCTACACCACCTTCTGTTCCAGAATTTTTGGTTTCTCCGTCACCAGAGTCAGCAGTATCTTCTTCTACCTCACTCTTGTCGGATGTATCATCAGAACCGGCAGACTTATCATCGCCAGAGTCAGACTTAGAACCAGATGCGTTATTATCAGAATTTCCATCATCTTCTTTTTCTCCTTTTTCATTACCAGAGGCAGACCCTTTTTCCTCATCACTAGATTCTTTAGAAGAACCATTTCCAGAAGTAGATTTTGAATCTTCACCAGATTTTTCACCAGAACCATCAGAAGAATCATTTCCTTCAGAAGATTCTTCACCCTCACCTTTTTCACCATTATCGTGATTATCAGTTTCGGACTCGTTCTCTTCCATCCACTTGTAAAGTTCTTCAGCAAGATCAAGAACATCATCGGGAGTCTTGGTTTTTGCAGTACGATCTACCCAAACCTTTTCTTCATCAGAGAAAGTAACATCAGTGTTACCCTTGAAGAACAGGTTAATTTTGTCAATCAAGTTGAAAGAATTAACATCTTTACCTTTAGTCCCGAAAAAATCTTTTGCAACCAACTCAACATAACCACGATTAAAAACACCAATGGTGCCGGCATATTTTTCTTTAACAAACCGTTCAATTCGTGCATCTTCTATGATGTTTACGAAAGAGTGATTGATTTTCCGTAATGCAGCTTTCTCCAACATATCCAAAGGAGTCCACAATGCATGACCAATCTCATGAGAAATCATGAGATCATAAATGGTAGGAGTCATATCCTCATCCTTCCAGATGGGAAGTCCTAACTCTCTTTTTTTGGAATCAAAATATGCTGTTTCCATCTGTTTATGGACAACATTGATATCCTCATTAGAAAGTAATTTTGCAAGTGTGGATTTATTTTTCATAGACAATTCTCTTTTCTCAACTCTATATACAGAATATCAAATGCAAGATAAATTGTCAATAAAAAGTTGGCTCTCTAGCTCACTTTTTTGTTTTTTTGTTAAAAGTGTGACATTTTTGCAACAGTACTATCACGCTAAGTCCTTGATTCTATTAGACTTTTTTAACTGTT